>JAESGQ010000089.1_pt1 | contig 89929 bp, 85 predicted proteins | sample 9266251 | NCBI WGS metagenome assembly JAESGQ01 (sample SAMN17056778, study PRJNA650883) | algae metagenome | isolation source: Kaiparowitsia implicata GSE-PSE-MK54-09C and co-occurring heterotrophs from... | place: USA: Kaiparowits Plateau, Grand Staircase Escalante National Monument, UT ... | reverse complement strand
TCATTCACTTCATAGTTCCAGTTCACGCCCGTCGTCGAAGACTCGGCGTTGATGTCGTCAATGACGTGATAGCCCGCGTCAACCGCGCCATACCACCCATCCGGCTCAGCCGAAGCAGCACCAGCGGCGAAGAGCCCGGCTGCTGCGACGCTGGCGAGAAGTTTCAGCTTCATGTTAATCCTCATGTCGAGTTGAATGCCCAAAGGCCACGTTTACACGCGACGCTCACCGGGCCGAACGGCGGAGTTGGGCCCGGGTTCCTTATTTCAGCTCGCAATAGGGCGACTGTGGCGCCGTTTCAACACATATGACCCCCTTGGCGCGGAAATCACGCCTGATATCAGGATCACCGACAGGTACAGGAGCTCGGCGGGTGACGATTCGGTTTGACGGAAAGGTGGCGATCGTCACCGGAGCAGGTGGCGGACTTGGCCGGTCCCACGCTCTGGCGCTCGCGGCTCGAGGGGCGAGGGTGGTCGTCAACGACCTCGGCGTGGCGCGGGACGGCTCGGGCGGATCGCAGTCGCCGGCCGAAGCGGTCGTCGCCGAGATCGAGGCTGCGGGCGGCCAGGCCATCGCCAACGGGGCCTCCGTCACCGACGTCGAGGCCGTGAAAGCCATGGTCGCGGAGGCGATGGACCTCTGGGGTTCGGTCGATATCCTGGTCAACAACGCCGGCGTGCTGCGGGACAAGACCTTCGCGAAGATGGAGATCGAGGATTTTCGCTTCGTCGTCGACGTGCACCTGATGGGGGCGGTGAACTGCACCAAGGCGGTGTGGGACGGGATGCGAGAGCGGAACTATGGCCGCATCGTTATGACCACCTCGTCGTCTGGCCTCTACGGCAACTTCGGCCAGTCGAACTATGGAGCGGCCAAGATGGCGTTGGTCGGCTTCATGCAGACCCTGTCGATCGAGGGGGCCAAGAACGACATCCGGGTCAACTGCCTGGCTCCGACGGCCCACACCCGCATGACCGAGGACCTGGGCGCGGCCCTGCCGCTGGAGGCCCTGGGGCCGGAGCTGGTGACGCCGGGCCTACTGTATCTGGTCAGCCAGGACGCGCCGACGCGCTGCATCCTGGGCGCCGGGGCCGGCGGATTCGAGCGAGCCTATGTGACCCTGACCCAAGGCATCCGGGTCGTGGGCGACGACGCGCTCGAACAGATCGCCGCCCGCTTCACCGAGATCAGCGACCGCGCCGGCGAGATCGTGCCCGAGATGGGCGCGGCCCAGGGGATGATCGAGCTCGGCAAAGCCCAAAAAGCCCTGGTCGGCTGAAGGCGGGGCTTGCCTTGACCCGGCGTCAAAGCGCTACGTCAAACCGACCAGTCCGGAGCGTCAACCTGACCAAGGTCGCCAACAAGGGAGAGACCCATGCGTGAAGCGGTGATTGTGTCGACGGCGCGGACCCCGATCGGGCGAGCCTATCGCGGGGCGTTCAACGACACCGCGCCGCAGCAGCTGGGGGCCCATGCGGTGAAGCATGCCGTGGCCCGGGCGGGCGTCGATCCGGCCGAGATCGAGGACGTGGTTCTGGGCGCGGCGCTGCAACAGGGCGGCACGGGCACCAATGTGGCCCGCCAGATCGCCCTCGCCGCCGGCCTGCCCTCCTCCGTTCCCGGAATGACGATCGATCGCCAGTGCGCCTCGGGCCTGATGGGGATCGCCACGGCGGCCAAGCAGGTGGTGTTCGACCAGCAGAAGATGGCCGTCGGCGGCGGGCTGGAGTCCATCTCCCTGGTCCAGAACCAGCACATGAACCTGTACCGGATGAAGGACGAGGCGCTGCTGGCCCTGTCGCCCCACATCTATATGTCGATGCTGGAAACGGCCGAGGTGGTGTCGCGCCGCTATGGCATCAGCCGCGACCGGCAGGACGAATATGCGCTCCAGTCCCAGCAGCGCACCGCCGCCGCTCAGGCCGAGGGTCGGCTGGACGCCGAGATCGTGCCGATGACCACGACCATGCTGGTCGCGGACAAGGCGACGGGGCAGACCTCGTCGAAGGAGGTGACGCTGGCGAAGGACGAAGGCAACCGGCCCGACACCACGCTGGAGGGACTGCAATCGCTCAAGCCCGTCTTCGGCGGCGGCGAGGAAATCCAGCAGGGCGAGTTCATCACAGCGGGCAATGCGTCCCAGCTTTCAGACGGGGCCTCGGCCTCGGTCGTCATGGAGGCGGGCGAGGCGGTGAAGCGCAACCTCCAGCCGCTCGGGGCCTATCGCGGGATGGCGGTGGCGGGCTGCGAACCCGACGAGATGGGCATCGGCCCGGTCTATGCCGTGCCCAAGCTGTTGAAGCGTCACGGCCTGACGGTGGACGACATCGGCATCTGGGAGCTGAACGAGGCGTTCGCCGTGCAGGTCCTCTACTGCGCCGACACTCTGGGCATTCCGATGGACCGGCTGAACGTCTCGGGCGGGGCGATCTCGATCGGCCATCCCTATGGCATGAGCGGCGCGCGCATGACCGGCCACGTCCTGATCGAGGGCAAGCGGCGCGGGGCCAAGTACGGCGTCGTCACCATGTGCGTGGGCGGCGGCATGGGGGCCGCGGGACTGTTCGAAATCTACTGAGCCGTTCCCGGCCTCAGTGCTCCTCGCCATAGCGGGCGGTCATCTCCGCGCGCCATTTCGCCCTGAGCTGCGCCGGGCGCGCCGGATAGCGGTCCTCCAGCACGGTCGCGTCCAGCACCCGGTCCGTCCTGAACATCCGGAAGTCGTCGCGCATCTCACACCAGGCCAGCACGATGCGGGTCGTGTCGCGATAGGCGATCTGGAAGGGCCAGACGGTGCGGCGGCTTTCGGCCTCCCTTTCGTCCTTGTAGTGCAGGGTGACTTTGCGGGCGCCGTGGATGGCGCGGCGCACCGCCGCCATGTCGATGGCTTCGGGCAGGACGTTCCATCCAGGCGGGGTGGAAACAGCGGGCTCCATGACCATAGGACGAAGGCGTTCCGGCACGGTGGCGGCGATCTTGGCGATCAGGTCGCGCGCGGCGCGGGCCAGGTCGGGATCGCCGCGTCCCGCGACCCATTGGGCCCCCAGCACCGCCGCCTCGATCTCGTCCGACGTGAGCATCAGCGGCGGCATGTCAAAGCCGGTGTCGAGCACATAGCCGACGCCCGCTTCGCCTCGGATCGGCACGCGTTGGGCCATCAGGGCGGCGATGTCGCGATAGACGCTGCGCTTGGACGTCTCCAGTTCGGCCGCCATCGCCTCGGCCGTCACGGGCCTGGCGCTGCGGCGAAGCAGCTGGACGATCTGAAAAAGGCGATCCGCTTTACGCATTGCATTCCTTGTGGCGCCATCGCTGGGCGCTCGGCACCTCGCTGATTGAGCGCCGATTTGGGCGCGACCGCTCGGGACGCGGTGCTACGCGGCTTGAGCGCAGTTCCTTTCTGTCAGACCGCAGTCGATGACCTGAGACGACCTTAGCGGTTCGCTGCTGACAGCATGCTGGCAGCAGGGTGGCGGTAGTCAACCCATCGACGCCGGAGGCGCTCTCCGGTCGGCGACAATGGAGGTCCACCGTGCTCACGCTGTTTCATGCTCCCCAGACTCGCTCATCGCGCATCCTGTGGCTGATCGAGGAGCTCGGCGCCGACGCCGAGGTCGTCTGGTGCGAGATCGCCCATCGTAACGGGCAGCCGGTCGGGCGGGCAGATCCCAAGAACCCTCACCCGGACGGCAAGGTGCCCGCCCTGATCCACGACGGGACGCTCGTCACGGAGTCGGCGGCGATCGTGCTGTATCTGACCGATCTGCATCCTGAAGCCGATCTCGGCGCACCCGTCGGGTCGCCGGAGCGAGGCGTGCTCCTGACCTGGCTGACCTGGGCGGCGGGTGAGCTGGAGCCCGCGCTGTTCGCGCGGATGAGCGGGGCGACAGACGCCTTCTCCGCCGCCCGCTACGAAGCGGCGATGGATAGGCTGCTGGACACGCTCTGGAACGGGCCGTTCCTGATCGGCGAACGGTTCACGGTGGCGGATGTGATGATCTGTTCGACGCTCGTCTGGGTGCGCCCCATGCTCCCGGACAGTCCGTTGTTCGATCGCTATCTGGAGCGGCTGGCGGCGCGACCGGCCAATGCCCGGGCGTTGGCGAGAGACGGCGCGGTCGTGCTGGAGAAGGCCGCCTGATCAGGCGGCGTGGGGCATGTCGCCGTCGGCGCCGGCGATCTCCACCGACCTGAGAGCCCCGACGTAGGCGTCGCGCCACAAGGCGACATCGGTGTCCTGGACGACCTTCATCAGCGCCTCCCATTTCCGGATGCGCTCCTCCAGCGGCATGGTCAGGGCGCGGTGAATGGCGTCAGCGACCTCCTCACGGCTGAAGGGATTGACCAGCAGGGCCTCGCCCATCTGTTCAGCCGCCCCGGCGAAGCGCGACAGGATCAGGACACCGGGATCGTCCGGGTTCTGGGCACAGACGAATTCCTTGGCGACCAGATTCATCCCGTCGCGGAGCGGCGTCACCAGGCAGACGCGGGCGGCGCGATAGATTCCCGCCAGCTGGTCGCGGCGGTAGCTGCGGTTCAGATAGCGGATCGGCTGCCAGTCCATGTCGGCGTATTCACCGTTGATGCGGCCGGCCAGGGAGTCCAGCCGCGCGCGAATGTCCTGATAGGTGTCGACCTCGTCGCGGCTGATCGGCGTGACCTGCACCAGAAAGACGTCGCCGCGCAGATCGGGATGGTCCTGGAGGAACTGCTCGTAGCCCAGAAGACGCTCTTCCAGCCCCTTGGAGTAGTCGAGGCGGTCCACGCCAACGATCATGGAGCGAAAGGCGGCCGACGCCGCCATCCGGTCATAGGTGCGGACCCCTTCGCGGGAGTCGCGCGCCTGCATGAAGCCTTCGACGTCGATACCGATGGGGAAGGTGCCGATGCGGACCCGGTGCCCGAACGCCTCCAGCCCGCCATAGCCCGCCAACTCACCCCGGGCTTCGGAGATGACGTAGTCGCGGAACAGGTCCAGCCATTCCTGGGTCTGAAAGCCGATCAGGTCGTAGGCGAACAGGCTCTCCACCAGACGCCGATGATGCGGCAGGGTCACCAGCAGCTGCCGCGCAGGCCACGGCGTATGTAGGAAGAAGCCGATCCGGTTGGTGATCCCCAGCCGCCGCAGGTCCCTGGCGAGCGGAATCAGGTGATAGTCATGGACCCAGATGACGTCGTCCGGTTGGATCAGGGGAGCCAGGGTCTCGGCGAAGCGGCGGTTAACCCGCTCATATCCCTCGCCGTAGGAGCGCTCATAGGCCGTCAGGTCGACGCGGTGATGGAACAGCGGCCACAGCGTCTTGTTGGCGTAGCCGTTATAGTACTCGTCGACGTCCTGGGCCTCCAGATCGACCAGGGCGACCTCGACGCCCGCGCGGTCCTCGGTCTTCAACGCTCCGGTGAACTGCTCGACGGTCTCACCCGACCAGCCGAACCACAGCCCCTCGTACTTCCTAAGCGCGGCCGACAGGGCCATGGCCAGGCCTCCGGCGGAACCGGCGGCGGGGTCGACGGGGGCGGAGACGCGGTTGGAGACAACGATCAGGCGGGTCATGACGCGCCCCTAACGGTCAAGCTGGCGATCGGCTCCATCGCAAATGCGTGATCTTGGCGAGAATTCGTCAGCGGACGTCCGTCCATGACCGGCTGAGCAGGACGGCGCAGTTGATGATGCCCACCAGAGAATAGGTCTGGGGGTAGTTGCCCCACAGCTCATCGGTCTCGATGGCGATGTCCTCGCTGAGCAGGCCCGCGTGTGTGCGGCGGTTCAGCATCTGTTCGAAGATTTCGCGCGCCTCGGCGTCACGACCGTTCTGGTGCAGGGCTTCGATGAACCAGAAGGTGCAGAAGTTGAACGCCGTCTCCGGCTCGCCGAAATCGTCGGGCTCGACGTAGCGGAACAGATAGGGGCCCTTCTTGAGATCGCGCTCGATGGCGTCGAAGGTGGCGACCTGGCGGGGATCGTCGGGCGCCAGGAAGCCCAGATCGACGAGCTGAAGCAGTGACGCGTCCAGTTCCTGACCGCCGAAGCTGGCGCCGAAGCGGCCTTCGTCCGCGAGAAAGGCTTCGGCCTCGATCCGGCTTCGGATGATGCCCGCCCGCTCGGTCCAGTATGCGGCGCGGCCATCCAGACCGAGATGCGCCGCGGCCTTGGCCAGGCGGTCGCAGGCGGCCCAGCACATGACCGAGGAATAGGTGTGGACCCGGGCGATGGTGCGGAACTCCCACAGACCCGCATCCACCTGGTCGTGCATGGCGAAGGCGCGTTCGCCGACCTTCTCCAGCGCATGGAAGTCGTCGAGCGAGCCGGGGCGCAACAGGCGTTGGTCATAGAAGCTCTGAACCAAGGGCAGGACGATCTGGCCGTAGACGTCGTGCTGCAGATGCTCTCGGGCCTGATTGCCGACGCGGACCGGCTTCATGCCGCGATAGCCCTCGACCGAGGTCACGATGCGCTCGTCAATGTCCTCTTCCAGCCCCACGCCATAGACCGGCTGGACGTGGCCGCCCGCCGAGGCGTCGACGAGGTTCCGAAGATAGACGAGATAGTTCTCCAGGATGTCGACCGCGCCGAGCCGGTTCAGAGCACGGACCGTGTAATAGGCGTCACGGATCCAGCAGTAGCGGTAGTCCCAGTTGCGCCCGCTCTCGGGGAACTCCGGCACGGATGTGGTCATGGCGGCGACGATGGCACCGGTCTCCTCGTAGACGCAGAGCTTGAGCGTGATCGCCGCCCGGATCACCGCCTCCTGATAGTCCAGCGGGATGTAGAGGGTCCGGACCCAGTCGCGCCAATAGGCGATCGTGCGATCCAGCGTGGCCGACACGCCGGCCCCGACCTCTTGGTCGTAGCCTTCGTCCGGACCGAGGAAGAAGGTCAGCGGGCGTTCCAGCCGGAACAGCCGCTCGTCCAGCACATGCGACACCGGGCAGTCGGTCGTCAGACGCAGCGTGATGTCCGTGCACTGATAGCGGATGTGGTTGGAGCCCGAGGTGCACTCGGCCTGGCGCGCGCCCCAGTCGGCGGCGGGACGGAGGCGCATGCGGATGCGGGGACTGCCCGATAGCGGCCGCACGATCCGGGCCAGGGCGAGCGGGCGATAGGTTCGGGAGTGCTTCTTGTGGCGAGGGGCGAAGTCGATGATCTCGATCGAGGCCCCGTCGCCCGCCGTCAGCACGGTCCGCAGAACGGGGGTGTTGGGCAGATAGGCCTGTTCGGCCGCCACCTGCCCGTCCAGTTCCACCGACCAGAAGCCGTGGTCGGGCGTGTCGCCGTCCATCAAGGCGGAAAAGACGGGGTCGCCGTCCACGCGGGGCGCGCAGGCCCAGACATAGCGTCCCTGGCGGTCGATCAGGGCCGAGAGGGCGCAGTTGCCGATCGGGGCGAGATCAAGGTCGCGGCGGAACGGGGTCATACGTGGGCCTCCGCGATGGCTTCCAGCCAGGTCAGCACGGCCTCGACGCCCCCCAGCCGATGCCGCGCGGCGGTCTCCCGCTCCGGTCCGACCAGTACGCCGTAGCCACCGAGGGCGGCGGCGGCCCGGAAGCCCGCCTCGTCGGTCAGATCGTCGCCCACCATGATCGGCGCGGCGCCCATGAAGGGCACCTCGGCCATGAAGGCGGTCACGGCCTGGCCCTTGTCGGTGCCGGGCGTCTTGAGCTCCAGCACCATGTGGCCGGGCTGGAGATCGAGGCCGGTGTCGTCGGAAATCCTCTGGGCCAGGGCTCGGGCGGCGTTTTCGGCCGTGGGGGCCCGGCGATAGTGCAGGCCCGCCGAAACGGCCTTATCTTCAACGATGACGCCCGGCCAGTCAGCGGCGAAGGCCTGGAAGGCGGCGACGGCGTCGGCCACATGGCGGCTGGCCTCGACCCCGTCCAGACTGCCGTCGCGCCGACGGCGTTCCAACCCATGCACGCCCGAGGCCGCCTGCGCCGCGCCACCGGAGATGCGATCGATCTCCCCCAGCGTCCGCCCGCTGACGATCGCCAGCCGGCCCGCGAGCGCCCGGTCCAGTGCCAATAGCACGCCGGTCCTGCGAGGATCGGCCAGAACCGCGTCCGGCGTCGACGCCAGGGGTGCGAGCGTCCCGTCCAGGTCGAGAAACAGTGCGGTCTCGCTGGCCGTGGGGATCGGCGGCGCGGTCAAGGTGCGGGTCAGGGTCCCGGCGGCTGTCGGCATGGTCTCTCGATGCTGGTCTGTGTGTACGCCCGGCACCCTAACGCTCGACTGCGGCAAAGGTTGAGCTCAGGCCCATGAACTCCGGTTACAGCCGCCGATCATGGCGCCGGATTGTCGAGGCCCTCGGCTTGGGTCTAAACCGCGCCCCTGTTCCGTGGAGACCCAGGCCCATGCCGCTCGACGCCAAATCGTCCGCCGCCGACGCCGCCGGCCCCATGATCGAGCACGCCCGCTCGGTCATTAGGCTGAACATCGAAGCGCTGGAAGCGCTGGAGCGGACGGTCAACGGCAGTCTCGTGCGCGCCGTCGAGATCATCCTGTCGCGCCCCGGCTACGTCGTCGTCACCGGCATGGGCAAGTCGGGCCACATCGGCAACAAGATCGCCGCGACCCTTGCCTCCACCGGCACCAACGCCTTCTTCGTGCATCCGGCCGAGATGAGCCACGGTGACCTCGGCATGCTGCGCCACGACACGACGCTGTTGGCCATTTCCAACTCGGGCGAAAGCCGGGAACTGCGCGATCCCCTGATCTTCTGCCAGCGGAACGGAATACCCGTCATCGGCATGACACAGCGCGCCTCCTCCTTCCTGGCGCGGATGTCGGCGGTGTCCCTGGTGATGCCCAGCGTCGCCGAGGCCTGTCCCAACGGCCTCGCCCCCACCACCTCGACCCTGATGACGCTGGCCCTGGGCGATGCGCTGGCCATGGTGCTGATGGAGCGGCGCGGATTCTCGGCCACGGACTTTGGCTTGCGTCATCCGGGCGGATCTCTCGGCATGAGCCTGCAGAGCGTGCGCGAATGGATGGGCGACAACCACGCCCCACCCCCGACGGTCCCGCTGGACGCCGCCTTCGCCGAGATCGTCGCCGCCATTACAGAGGGTCGAAAGGGATCTGTCGCCGTACTGGAGGCGGACGGGACACTGGCCGGAGTGATCACCGACGGCGACGTACGCCGCGCCTTCTCCAGCGACGTGTCGCGCATCGCTTCCGCCAACATCATGAGTCGCCAGCCGATCACCGTCGGCCCGGATCAGCGCATGAGCGACGTCGTCGACCTGCTGACGGCGAACAAGATTTCGAACCTGTTCGTCGTCGAGAACGGACACCCTGTCGCCATCGTCCATATCGCCGAACTGATGCAGGCCGGCTACGTCGCCTGATCCTCGCGGTCCCGGCGGTTGACCCTCGAGAGCCGAGGGTCTACCCCGCCTGCCTGACCGGTCGTCGCAAGGCCTCGGCCAGGCGGAACAACCACGTCGAAGGCTGGACTTGAGCGGGTGGCCTAGGGTCGGGCGAAGCGAAAAAGTCCCCAAGGCGGCCGGGGCGCCGGACCATGCGCCGCGCGCTTCCGTTTTCCCGATAATGCGAGGTCCGTTCCAGTCCTTCGCCGGGTCCGACCAGACCAGGCTCGGCTCCAGATGACCCGCACCATCCTGTTCGACGCCAGCCGTCTGTTCAGCCGGACGGAGCGCACAGCACCGACAGGCGTGGATCGGGTGTGCCTGGCCTATGCGGAGTGGCTCCTGGGGCTACCCGGCGTCTCTGTGACGCCCGTGCGGGCCCGTGACGACCGGCTTACGGTGGTCGACGAGGCCGGGTTCCGCAAATGCGTTGCGATGTTGCGGGCACGCTGGACCGGAGCCCTTTTTGAGCGATCGCTCACATCCGAAGAGACGCGTCTGATGGCGGCCCTGGCCGGCGGACCCAAGAGGGGGGAGTCGGTGATCGGCGCTCCCCCGAGCGAGCCGCCGCGCTCGCCCATGCGAGGAACGAGGGCGCTGAAACAACTCTTCCGCCCGCGCTGGACTCCCGAACTCCCAGCCAGCAGCCACTATTTCAACGTGGGTCACACTGGCCTGTGTGATCCATCGATCCTGAAATCGATCGAGGCGCGGGGGATAGAACGGATCATCCTGCTGCACGATCTCATCCCCATCACCCATCCCGAGTTCTGCCGCCCAGGTGATGGTGAAAAACATCGCGCGCGTGTTCTGACGACCCTGCGCCACGCCTCGCGGATTCTGGTGAACTCGCATTATACGGCCTCGGAGCTCGCGGCGTTCGCGGCGCGCGAAGGCATGGCGCCGCCGCCGATCGATGTGGTGCACCTGGGTCTGGAGCCGACCTTCCTGCAGCCAAGGGCGGAAGTCGCGCCACGGCCCTATTTTGTTCACGTCGGTACGATCGAAGCCCGCAAGAATCTGGCCTTTCTGCTGACGGTCTGGCGGCGCCTGCAGGAACGGATGGGCGAAGACGCGCCCCAACTGGTGCTGGTCGGCCGCTACGGCTGGGAGAACGAGGCGGTTCTGGATCATCTGGAGCGCTCGCCGGCGTTGCGTGGCCTGGTCCACCAGGCGTCGCATCTGCCCGATTCTACGCTCGCCACCCTGATGCGCGGTGCCCGTGCCCTGCTCGCGCCGTCCTCGGTCGAAGGCTTCGACCTGCCGGCGGTCGAGGCGTCCGCGCTGGGCGTGCCTCTGATCGCCTCGGACATCCCGGCCCACCGGGAACTGGTGCCCGACGCCCGACTGATCGATCCCCTCGACGGTCTGGGCTGGCTGCGGGCGCTGGAAGAGGCCGTCCACGATCCGCCCAGGGCTCCGCCCTACGCCGCCCCGACCTGGCAAGGCCACTTCGCCCGCGTGGCGGAATGCGTCGGCCTCGACGTGACAGCGGCCCAGGCCGCGTGATCGCACTGGCGGCCGTGCGCAAAGGCCGGTAATCACGTGGCGGATTGAAGAAGCCGGACGCCATGACCCGTAAACTGATCGCTCTCGCGCTCGCGGCCGTTCTCTCGGGCTGCTCGACCCTGCCTCGCGACGGGCCGTCAGGCCGGGCGGTCGACAGAGGCGCGGCTCAGGACGAGGACGGGGCGGACTATGCCATCATCGAACTGGACTACGCCGCCGCCGAGCGCATCCGCGCCGTCGCCGCGCCCTATCTCGGCTCGCTCGCGGCAGCGGACAGTCCGGATCGGGTCGACGTCATCGGCGAAGGCGACCAGCTCGCCATCGCCATCTTCGAGCCGTCCGGGGCGCTGTTCGGTTCAGGATCCTCGTCGGACGGCGTTCGCTCCGGCAATCAGACCTTGCCCAACATCGGCGTCGATCGCGGCGGCACCGTCACCATTCCCTTCGCCGGAGCCGTGCGGGTCGCCGGCCTGACGCCCACTGAAGCCGGAGCGGCGATCCGGCGGGCCCTGATCGGCCGGGTCGGCAACCCGCAGGTCACCGTCTCAGTCGCGGAAAACGCCTCCAATACGGTGACGGTCCTGGGCGAAGTGAGCGAACCGGGCCGGGCGCCCCTGTCTCTCAACGCCGACACCCTGCTCGACGTCATCGCGGCCGTGGGCGGCCCGTCACGCCCGGCCCAGGATATCGAGGTCGAGATCCGCAGAGATGGCCAGACCTTCACGGCCCCGCTCACGGCCGTGAACACGGTCTTCGAGGAGAACGTCCGCCTGCGGCGAGGCGATCAGATCAACCTCATTCACCGGCCCCGCCGCTTCAGGACCTTCGGCGCGCTCGGCGCCGTCGCCGAAGCCGAGATGCCGGCCGGCGATCTCACTCTCGCCGGCGCGCTGGCCCGCGCTGGCGGCCTGAACGACAACTTCGCCAACGCCCGGTCGGTCCTGGTCTTCCGGTTCGAGCGACCAGAAGTGGCGCGGGCGCTGGGCATAGCCCAGCCGCCGACCGTGCGCGGCGTGCCGGTCGTCTACCGACTGAACCTTGAAGAGGGCTCCGGCTTCTTCACGGCGGGCGTGTTCGAGATTCGCCCCGACGACACCATCTACGCCCCGCGCGCGGCCGCCGCGGAGATGCGCAAGTTCTTCGAATTCGTGCAGCAGATCTCACGGGTCGTCTACGACATCTCCGTGACCAATACGCTCAATAACGAATGAGACCGAGCCATGTCGTTGCGGAAGCTTCTGGCCGGTAGGCGGAGCGCTCCCGCCGCTCATGAGGCAACCCCGCTGCTTTCTGTCCCGGAAGCCGCTCCCGCTCGTGCTGGGGGTTCGGAGACACCGTCCGTGCTGGCTGAAGTGGAAGCTACGGCGTTGAAGATCTATGCCGACCACGGTCTTCCGGTCATGCCTGGCCACTATCGAAGGGCTCCAGACTCGTCCGACTGGGTCCATCTGGGCGCGAACCTCGACCCTGGGATGCGTTGGACCATGGTGCTCGAACGGCCGGTCGGCTCAGGTTGGACCTTCGCGACGCTCGAGGATCTGGGTCGCCATGAGACAGGTTCGCCAGAGCTGCAGGCCGCATCGTCGCTCTTGACGGCCTGTCGTGGGCTCAGGGATCGGGGCATGGGACGGGCCGCCGGCGATCCTGTCGAGAACCTTGAGGCCGCTGTTCGTCTGGGCGTCGAATGGCACGGCCTGCGCCAGCTGACAGCCTGGAAGGACGCTTCGCGGTTGAAACTGATCCACCCGGAAACAGACCCGGCCCCGAAGTCCGCCAAGCGATCTCGCGCCGCAAAGCGCCCTGGCGCTGAGGCCTCGATCAAGGCCCCTCGGGCGAGAACCGCGCGGCCGAGGAAGACGTGACGGCACCAATCGCCTCAGGTCGATCAAGGCGTGAAAAAGCCCGCTGCGGGGGATACATCGCAGCGGGCTTTCTCGCTCTCTCAGGAGCGGACGTTTCCTCCCCGAAACGCCTTCGTCCAGCGGCCGCGCCTTGCAGCGCCACGCCGTTCGAGTGAGGCCACATCACCGCCATGACGGTTTCAAGTCAACCAAAGGCCGTGTGTAATCTGACGCTTTCACGACTAAACGTCGATCACTCATCCGCGAGGAGCTCAGGTTGTCGAAGATCCTTCGATAATGGTTCGGATGGTCTGCACGAGGGCGTCACGGGCGACCGTCTGCTGCCCTGGCCGGGCGGCTTTCCAGGCCTCGTTATCCGTCAGACCGGTGGCCAGGGCGCGTCCCGCATCGAGGTCCTTGATGGTCGCCTGTCCCGCCGCGATCTCGTTTCCACCCAGCAGTACAGCGGCCGGAGCCGCCCGACGATCGGCGTATTTCATCTGAGCCTTCATGCCGGCGCGTCCCAGATAGAGCTCGGCGGCGATCCCGGCGCGGCGCAGTTCGGCGACGGCGTCGAGATAGTGCTGCATGTCGGCCTCGTCGAACACGATGACCACCACCGGGCCCCGGGTGGCCGCCTCGTTCCGGCCGGCCGCCCGAAGCGCAGAAGCCAGGCGCGAGACGCCAAAGGAAAATCCGGTCGCCGGCGTCGCCTCGCCGGTGAACCGCGCCACCAGATCGTCGTATCGCCCCCCGCCCCCGATGGAGCCGAAGCGGACCGCGCGGCCCTTGTCGTCGGTGGTTTCCAGCAGCAGTTCGGCCTCGAACACGGCCCCCGTATAGTATTCTAGGCCCCGCACGATGGTAGGGTCGAAACGAACGGCCGCCTGGTCGACGCCCATGGCCGTCAGCGCCCGGTCGATGGCCGACAGCTCGGTCAGCGCCGCTTCACCCGCCGCGCCCAGTCCACCGACCCGGGCGATCGCATCCAGTGTCTCGCCACGCGTCCCTTCTCCGGCCGACCCGAGGAAGGCCTGAATGGTCGCGGCGACCGAGGCGGGCAGGCGCGCGCCCTTGGTGTAATCGCCACTCTCGTCCAGCCGGCCTTCGCCGAGCAGAGCGGCCACGCCGGCCCAGCCCAGACGGTCATATTTGTCGATGGCGCGGAGCGCCGTCAGCCGCTGGACCGGATCGGTCACACCGCCCGCGTCGAACAGGCCGTCGAACAGCTTGCGGTTCGACACGCGCACCACCGACTGCCCGTCAGCGAGACCCGCGGCCTTGAGGCCCTCGCAGGCCATGGCGAGGATCTCGGCGTCGGCCTCAGGCCGGTCCGAGCCCACGGTGTCGGCGTCGCACTGGACGAATTCGCGAAACCGGCCGGGCCCCGGCTTTTCGTTGCGCCACACCGGTCCAAAGGCGAAGCGGCGATAGGGCTTGGGCAGGGTTTCCCAGTGCTGGGCGGCGAAGCGGGCCAGGGGCGCGGTCAGGTCATAGCGTAGCGCCATCCACTGATCGTCGTCGTCCTGGAGAGCGAAGACGCCTTCATTCGGGCGATCCGCGTCGGGCAGGAACTTGCCGAGCGCGTCGGCGTATTCGAACGCGCCGGTCTCCAGCGGCTCGAAGCCCCAGCGTTCATAGACTTCGGTCACGCGCGCAACGAGGCGCCGCTCGGCGGCGACATCGGAGCCTCGGCGATCGGCGAAGCCCCTCGGGCTGCGGGCTTCGGGGCGGGCGGGCGGCGCGGCGTCGGTCATGGCGCGCTGTTTAGAGGGAGGAGGGCTTGGTGAGTAGGGTTTAGTATGCAGGCTTCGCCCGCGCCCTCGGAGGTGCGACCCTAAGCCCTAAGCCCTACTTCCGGATCGGCACCATCCGTCCATAGGTGAGCGAGCGCCACACCCATTCCAGCGGGCCGTTGGAGAAGACCGACAGCCACAGGGGCGACCAGATCAGCTGGGCGACCCAGACGGCACCGACAACGGTCCAGAGGGCGGCGGGGTGGTAGTCGCCCATCCATTGAGGACCCCACGGCAGATAGAAGAGGCTGGCCATGATCAGGGTCTGGGTCAGGTAGTTGGTGAAGGCCATTCGCCCGACCGGGACGAGGACGCCGGTGATCGCCTTCAGGCCCATCTTCGTCAGCAGGATTAGCATGGCCGCGTAGCCCAGGGTGATCAGGGGGGCGAGGCCACCGGCGGCGTCGTCCAGCCCAGCGACCGGCAGGGCGGCCGGATCCTGGCCGGGCAGGCTGGCCCAGGCGTCGGTGGCCAGAACGACGGCGGCGGCGAGGAAGACCAGCAGATAGACGATCACCGGCGAGCGGCCGACGAAGAAGCCGGACTTATAGAGCCCCAGGCCCAGCATCATCAGCGGCACGCTGACCGGAATTAGGAACAGCGACAGCATCGCCAGCATCAGCCAGGCCTTGAGGTTCTCGATCCAGGGCGCGGCGAAGCTGGTCTTGTAGGCGGCGACGGCGGCGTTGACCGTTTCCATCGTCACCTGCGGACTGCTGGCTTGCATCTGCTCCTGGAATTCGGGGCCCAGAAGCCCGAGGACCAGAGGCCCCGCCGCCGCGATCGCCGCCCACAATGCCGAGATGGAGCCCCCGATCCACAGCAGCCGCCCCGCGCTCCAGGACCGCACCAACAGCATCAGGGCGCCGCAGTAGGCGTAGTGCAGAAGGATGTCGCCATACCAGAAGGCGGCCCCGTGGATGAGACCGAACACGCCGAGCCACAGCAGACGGTTTCTCAGCAGCTTTCCGCGCGACGCGTCGGAGCGTTCACCGCCGACGAGGAAGATCGACACCCCGAACAGCATGGTGAACAGGGTCCGGAACTTGTCCTGGAAGAAGACCTCCGTGACCCAAGCGCCCCAGGCGTCCGCGCCGGTGTGATTGAACGGATCGGTCGTGGAGGTCTCGATGACGATGGGCCAGGCGAAGGCCATGGCGTTGACCGCGAGGATGCCCAGGATCGCCCAGCCGCGGAGCATGTCGAGCTGGAAGATGCGGTCCTTGGGCTGGACGGGCGCGAGCCCTCCGGACGCAGGCAGAGGCTGGGCCTCGACGGCAGGCATGGCCATGTGCTTTCCCCCAAAAGCGATAGACAAGCAAACTTTACACAGCCGGCGGCAGGCGTAAACTGAATTCGCCGTAAGGGATCAGCTCCCCTCGGACATCAACCCCAGACGGTCACGGACCTTCTCGGGCGCGGGCACGAAGGCGATGAAGGCCGCGCAGAGGCCGGCCCACAGGGCGTAGGACACCCCGACCAGCACCGCGAGCGGCAGGCCACCGACGCCGTAGATCAGCAACGTGGTCTCCGTCGCGCCGATCCCCTGAAGAACATCGCTGGACGCGACCAGCCCGATGATCACCATCAACAGCGCGACGAGCGTCTGGAGCCCCGCCGCCAGGAGGCCGCCGTACAGCATGAAGCGCCAGACGATGCCCAGGCGCGTTCCCGGTCGGCCCCGCCGGTCGCGCTCGCGCTGGATCATCATGAGCCCCGCGGGCACGGCGATCAGCCCCAGGGCCAGAAGGACGATCCGCCAGTCGATGTCTCGGCCGGGCATCCAGTTCTCGGGGGGCCACACCAGCAGCGTCAGCACGATGGGGGGCCAGGCCGCGCCGACCAGCGCCGCGAGGGGCAGGGCCAGGGGGGACGGACGGCGCATCACCCGGGTCTGACCCGGGAGATCCTCGATCCGGTCGATGCGGACGGCGCGGCGAGCCATCAGCGGGTCGGGACCGGCGTCTCGCCGGAATAGTCGTAGAAGCCCCGGCCGGACTTCCTGCCCAGCCAGCCGGCCTCGACGTACTTCACCAGCAGGGGACAGGGCCGGTACTTGGAGTCCGCCAGGCCTTCGTAGAGCACATTCATGATGGCCAGCACGACGTCCAGGCCCATGAAGTCGGCCAGTTCCAGCGGCCCCATCGGATGGTTGGCCCCCAGCTTCAGCGCCTTGTCGATGGAGGCGACGTTCCCGACCCCTTCGTACAGGGTGTAGATCGCCTCGTTGATCATCGGCACCAAGATACGGTTGACGATGAAGGCGGGGAAGTCTTCGGCGTTGGTCGTCGTCTTGCCCAGGCTCTCCGCGAAGGCGACGGCCGCGTCATAGGTCGCGGCCGATGTGGCGATGCCGCGGATGATCTCGACCAGTTTCATCACTGGGGCCGGCTTCATGAAGTGCAGGCCGATGAAGCGGTCGGGCCGATCCGTGGCCGAGGCCAGGCGGGTGATGGAGATCGAGGAGGTATTGGACGCCAGCAGAGTGTCCAGCCCCAGGTGCGGCACCAGTTCGGCGAAGACCGCCTTCTTGACCGCCTCGTCCTCGACCGCCGCCTCGATGACCAGATCGGCCTTGCCCGCCTCAGCGAGCGAGGTGATGGGCGACACGGCGGCCAACGCCGCATCGGCTTGGGCTTGCGTGCTCGCGCCCCGCTCGACGCCGCGGGCGAGGCTGGCTCCGATCATGCCCAGCGCGATCGGCAGGCGGTCGGCGTCGACGTCATACAGGCCGACCCGATAACCGCCCAGCGCGACGGCCTGGGCGATGCCGACGCCCATCTGGCCTGCGCCGATGACGGCGACGGATTTGATCTGGGAACTCATGCGGTCGTGGTCTGCTGCGGCGTCTCCGCCCGGGCGTCGGGCACCTTAGAAGCGTCCGCTCCGGGCGCAAGCGCGGAATGGTGCGCTGCGGCGAGGCCGTCGCCAGACTGTCACCCCAGGATCGCGATCAATGGCCCGGCGGCGGAGTTGTTGAAGAGGATGCGGGCGAATTGGAGCAGCAAGAGCACCACGATCGGCGAGATGTCGATGCCGCCCAGCAGCGGAATGATCCGGCGAAAGGGCTCCAGCAACGGCCGCGTCACGGCGTCGAAGAAGCCGGCCAGCTGGCTGACGAAGCGGTTTCTGTGATTGATCACATCGAAGGCGAACAGCCACGACAGAATGGCCGAGATGATGATCGACCAGATCATCAACTGGATGACCGTATTGACCAGCCAGACGAGGGCCACGCCCATGAAGTGCTCCTGAAACCGAAGAGTTGATGTCCGGTTCTAGCGGCGCGGCCGCCAAAGGCCAACGCCGATCGACGGGACGGGTCGTCTCGATCAGACACACGCCATCGCTCTTCCGCTGTGAACGGGTGGGAAGGGCGGGCGGAGCAGCCGGGCCTTCGCCCGGAGACCGTATGGGTTTGCGTTTCGGCGAAAGACGACTGCTCCGCGCGGCCGGTCTGATCGGAAGCGGACGGCCCCGCGTCGCTTGGACGCGACGGACCGGGGACCAACGGCCCTGTTAGTGCCTTGCCGCTACTGACGCCTCCGGCGGGAGGGTCGGCGTGCTTGCGAAAGCCGATCCCCTGAACGTCACGGGTTTTCTGCCCATGACCTTATTGGTGGGCTACCGCTCGACGCGCGGCGTCTGAGCGGCTTGAGCCCGACGCTTCGCGTTTCGTGACGGCCCACGCCACCCCGGTGTCCGATGCTCCGGAGGCGCAGCCTCTGGCAAACGGACCCGGAGCCCCCGCTCCAACCGCTTCCGCCGCGACAAGCTCGCAAGGCCTTGCGCCCTTCCCAAGCGACGGAACCGGGGGCGAGGGTATCACTTGATCCAATGCGGGCGCGGTCAGGCCGTCTCAATCACGACGGGCGCTGGATTCGTTGGCGAAATCCGGGCGTCGTTGGATGTTTGAGAAAAACAGCGCATTTCTCTCCCTCCCCGGCACGGCGAGGGAGAGGCTTGGCTACTCCCGCAGCGTGCGCATGGCCGCCAATCGGGCGAAGGCGAGGGTCAGGGCCTTGCGGCGGGCGGGAGCCAGGGGGGCCGAGGGCGCGTCGCGCACGACGGCCCCGCCGAAGCCGTCGGCGACGATCAGCCCCGGGTGGTCGGGCAGGAAGGCCTGCGGAAAGTCGGGCGCCACGGCGAAGAAGAAGGCGTCGCAGAAGGGGGCGTACTCAGGCCATTTGCGGTCGACGCGGTAGTCCTCCACGCCAGACTTGACCTCGCAGATGACGATGTCGCCCTTGCGCCCCACGGCCATGACGTCGGCGCGCCGGCCGTTCGGCAGGCCCACCTCGAGGAGCGGCGCATAGCCCATGTCCGCGAGCAGCCGCGCCGCGCCGCGCGTGACCGACGCTGTGGTCTCGGGGCGGCTGAAGACCAGGTCCAGGGAAAGGGCGGCGGCGGGCATGGCCCCACTATGTTCCGTTTCCGTTCCCAAGAGCAAGGCCGCCGGGTCTTGCGGGATGCGGGCAGACGGGCCAGACCGCATCGGCTAAACACACCTGCCCCGCCCCCTCGCCCCCCGATGCCCATGACCCCCAGCTCCGCCCCGTCTTCCGCCTCTGGCCAGCCGCGCCACGACTGGACCCTGGCCGAGGTCGAGGCCCTGTTCGCCCGCCCCTTCATGGACCTGGTGTTCGAGGCCGCGACCGTGCACCGGCGCTGGTTCGATCCGTCGGAGGTGCAGACCTCTCAGCTGTTGTCGATCAAGACCGGCGGCTGCGCCGAGAACTGCGGCTACTGCTCCCAGTCGGCCGCCTTCGACACGGGATTGAAGGCCGAGAAGCTGATGGACGCGACCTCGGTCATCGCCGAAGCCATGGCGGCCAAGGCGGGCGGGGCCAGCCGCTTCTGCATGGGCGCGGCCTGGCGAGAGCTGAAGGACAGGGACACGCCCAAGCTGGCGGCCATGATCTCGGGCGTGAAGGCGCTCGGGCTGGAGACCTGCGCGACGCTCGGCATGCTGACGCAAGATCAGGCGCGCCAGCTGAAGGACGCCGGGCTCGACTACTATAACCATAATCTCGATACCGGCCCGGACTACTATGCCGACGTGGTCACGACCCGGACCTATCAGGACCGGCTCGATACGCTGGAGCATGTGCGGTCGGCGGGGATGAAGACCTGCTGCGGCGGCATCGTGGGGATGGGCGAGAGCCGCCGCGATCGCGCCGGCCTGCTGCAAGCCCTGGCGACCCTGCCCGAACATCCCGACAGCCTGCCGGTCAATGCGCTGGTGCCCGTGTCCGGCACGCCGCTGGGGGATCGGGTCAAGCGGGAGGGCGAGATCGATCCCATCGAGTTCGTCCGCACCGTCGCGGTGGCCCGCCTCGTCTGCCCCAAGGCCATGGTCCGGCTGTCGGCCGGGCGCGAGGGCATGAGCACGGAGATGCAGGCCCTGTGCTTCCTCGCGGGGGCCAACTCCATCTTCGTGGGCGGGCGGTTGCTGACCACGCCGAACCCCGGCGAGGACGCCGATGCGGCCCTGTTCGCCAAGCTGGATCTGCGGATCATGGCGCTCGGCGCCGAAGCCCGGGCCGCGTAACCCGGCCTTAAGCGGCGCCGTGGCAGAACCACGGTCATGGATCGCCGCGCCCTTCTCGCCGCCCCCGTGCTTCTGGCTGCCGCCACGCCCGCGCTCGCGGGGGGTGGAGGGGGATCCGCGCCGACCACCGGGGGCTACCTCCGCTATCCGACGATCACGGCGACCACGATCCGCTCGGACGGCCGCCGCGGCGTGATGACGGTCGAGACCGGCGTCGATGTGGCCGACCCGGCCATGTACCTGCGCGCCCAGCAGTCCCAGCCCCGCATGCGCGCGGTCTTCGCCATCCTGGTGCAGCGCGAGGCCGAGAGCCTCTTGCCCGGTGCCGTGCCCAACGTCGACCGCCTGGCCGCCCAGCTTCAGTCGGCGGTCAACATCATCCTGGGGCGTCGCGGGGCGGCCAAGCTGCTGCTCGGCACGGTGATGGTGGTCTGAGGCCCACGGGACGAGACGCTAAACCCCCGCGATCGACATGGACGTCAGGGCCAGGATCACCACGGCTCGCTCTGTCGCGAGGCGATGACGTCTTCCAGCGGCGCCCTCGCGGTCCGATAGAGGGCCCAAGCCTGATCGGCCTGCTCGCACGCTCGAAAATCCTCATAGGGCAGCACCCGGGACAGATGATCCCTGAGCGCTTCGGCCGTGCCGCCGTTCAGCCAGTCCGGTGGGCGGTTTGGGTCGATGCCCGCGATGGAGCCGACCAGATGCAGGGCATGATGCCGCTGAGGGCCGACCAGACAGTCGCGCGTCAGGGCGTGAAGGGGCGTTTCAGGCGCGTCGACCGGAAACATCAGGACCGGGACGCTGTAGAGTGTCCGGGTCGGCCGTCCTCCGTTGATGAAGCCCGCGCTGGCGTAGGCATCCGCCAGACCGGGCGCCGAGATCTGTATCGGCGTTGAGTCCCGATGAAGCCCACCCAGGGGATTGGCGATGGTCAGACGCGACCGGGTCCGTCCGTCCAGGGTGAAGGCCCCATCCGCCGCTGTGATGGCGGTCGGCGTCGCGTCGAGGCCGGCGAAACGCACCCGGGCTCCCTCGACCGGCTGACCGGTTCGGGCGTGGATCACGAAGCCGCGCGCGTCAGGGGCCAGAACCTGATCGCGCCGGGTGATGCAGGCCGTCAGGCAAAGGCAGAGCAGCGCCGCGGTCGTGAATCTCGCTGCAAGGTTCAACATCGAGGCTGCCCTCTCTCCGCTCAATCCTTCGTCGGATCCGCTGCTGTCGCGTCACCATAGGTCAGGGCGAGGAAGACGTCTTCGAGATCCGGGTCCTCGGTGGTGATGTCGGCGATGGTGACGCCCGCCGCGCGCACGGCGGCCAGCACCTGTTCAACCGACGACTGACCCTTTCTGTAGGTGACGGCGAAGGCCCCGTTCGGGCGCGGGGCCACGTCGAAACCAGTCAGCGCGGGCGGTGCGTCCAGATGGCCCTCCGGCGTCACCACGACGTTTCGGGTATCCAGCCGGCGCAGCAGCTGGGGCGTCGGCTCGCAGGCCACCACCTCGCCCCGGTTCATGATGGCGATGGTGTCACACAGCTCCTGGGCCTCTTCCAGATAGTGGGTGGTCAGGAGGATGGTCACGCCCTCGGCATTGATGCGGCGGACATACTCCCAAAGCTGGCGGCGCAACTCGACATCCACGCCCGCCGTGGGCTCGTCCAGGATCAGGATGGGTGGATTGTGAACCAGCGCCTTGGCCACCATCAGCCGCCGCTTCATGCCGCCCGACAGGGCCCGGACATAGGCATGGGCCTTGTCCGACAGGCCGAGCGCCGCCAGCAACTCGTCACTGCGCCGCTCGCTCGGGGGCACGCCGTAGAAACCGGCCTGGACCTCCAGGGCCTCGCGCGGGGTGAAGAAGACGTCGGCGACGATCTCCTGCGGCACGACGCCGAGCGCCGCCCGCGCGTCCCTCGGATGCCGGTCGATGTCGCGGCCCCAGATGGCGGCGGTCCCGCCCGTCTTGTTGACGACGCCGGCCAGGATGTTGATCAGCGTCGACTTGCCCGCGCCGTTGGGACCCAGGAGGCCGAACATCGAGCCGCGCGGAATGACCAGGTCGACGCCGCGCAGGGCGACCTTGGGCGGGGCCTTCTTGGAGCCCGCATAGGTCTTTTCCAGCCCGCGCACCTCGATGGCGTTGACGGGCAGGGCATCGGTCTCGGTCATGCAGTCTTTCGGGAAGAGGGGGCTTTCAAGGCGGGGAGGGGCTTTCGGCGGCGCGCCGTGGGGTCTAGTTATGCGCCCGCGCCCCCCGCGCCAAGACCACGGCCAAAACCCCGGATCGCTCCATGCCGCCCCGCCATCCCGACACGCCCGTTCCCCCGCCCGAGGAGATCGTGGTCGCCTCCAAACGCGTGGCCTGCGACGGCGGGGGCGTGCTGGGCCATCCGCTGGTCTATCTGGACATGGGCGGCGAGGACTTCGTCGAGTGCGGCTACTGCGACCGGCGGTTCGTCCTGGCTTCCGATGGGCACCGGGAGAACGAGTATCTGGACCCGGCCGCGCGGGGTCCGGAGGCGCACTAACACACCTGCCCGGCCGCCCAGCCTGAGCTCCAGGCCCACTGGAAGTTATAGCCGCCCAGCCAGCCGGTGATGTCGACGGCCTCGCCGATGAAGAACAGGCCGGGCACGGATCTGGCCTCCATCGTCTTCTGGTCCAGGTCGTCGCTGGAGACGCCGCCCAGGGTGACCTCGGCGGTGCGGTAGCCTTCCGAGCCCACCGGCTTGACGGTCCAGGCGTTCACAGCCGTCTCCAGCCGGGCCAGCACCTTGTCGCCGACCTCGGCCAGCTTGCCGTTGGCCCCCTCGCGCGCGGTCAGGGTCTCGGCCAGGCGGCGGGGCACGATCTCGGACAGGGCGGTGTGGACGGCCTGTTTGCCACCGTTCTCGGCTTTTCTGGTCTTCAGTCGTTCCAGAACCGGCACGCCGGGCGCCATGGCCACGGTGATCGCCTCGCCCTCGCGCCAGTAGCTGCTGATCTGAAGGATGGCCGGGCCGGACAGGCCCCGGTGCGTGAACAGGATCGCCTCCTCGAACCGGGCCTTGCCCGCCGTGACGACGGCGTCGACCGCAACCCCTGCCAGCGGCGTCGTCTGCTCCAGCAGCCCGGCCTCGAACGTCAGGGGCACGAGCGCGGGGCGGGTTTCGGTCAGCATCAGGCCGAAGCGGCGCGCGACGTCATAGCCCCAACCGGTCGCGCCCATCTTGGGGATCGACTTGCCGCCCGAGGCGACGACCAGAGAGGCGCAGGACACCGCCGCGCCGTCTGACAGGGTCAGGGCGAACCCGTCGCCGGATCGCTCCAGCGCATCGACACCGGTCGACAGGCGCAGCTCCACGCTCGCCGCGCGCATGTCGTCGGTCAACATGCGGACGATCTGCTTGGCGCTGTCGTCGCAGAACAGCTGGCCCAGGGTCTTTTCGTGCCAGGCGATGCCGGCCCGGTCCACGCGGGCGATGAAGTCGGCGGGTGTGTAGCGGCCGAGCGCCGAGGCCGCGAACCGGGGGTTGGCCCCCAGGAACCGGTCGATCCGCCCGGCGTCCAGATTGGTGAAGTTGCACCGCCCGCCGCCACTGATGCGGATCTTCTCGCCGGGCGTGCGGGCGTGATCCACGACCAGCACGCGCCGCCCGCGCCGCCCGGCCTCGATGGCGCACATCATCCCGGCCGCGCCCGCGCCGACGATCACGACGTCGAAGGTCTGGGGACGAGGGCTCACAGCGACCGCAGGAAGGCAGTCAGGGCGGCGTTGACCGCGTCGGGCCGTTCCTGTTGCAGCCAGTGGCCGGCGCCGGGCAGGACCGTCTGGCCGCGCAGATCGGTCAGCCAGTCCTTCAGCCCCGCCTCGTGCTGCCCGGCATAGTGGCGCACGGGATCGCGCTCTCCGACCATGAACATCGACGGCTGGGTGATCCGCTTGCCGTGCAGGAAGGCCGTCAGCGACCAGTTCAGATCGAGGCACCGGTACCAGTCGAGCGGCCCCTTGACCCCCGAGGCGGTGAAGGCGGCGACATATTCGGCGAAGTGCGCCTCGCTCATCCACGGGGGCAGGGTGGCGTCGGGGGGAACTTCGGACAGGAAGTCGTGGCCCGGGGCGATGAAGCCGGTCGCTTGCCGCTCGGCCGGCGTTGCTCCGTCATAGGAGTAGAAGCCCTTCCTCAGCGCGGTCGCCACATCGACCTCGAAGATGCGGTGAGCGTCCGGCGACTGGAACTGGTTCATGTAGAGCTCGCCCCGGCCCAGCCGTTTCGAGATCGCGGCCATCGCAGGCGTCGGCGGTCCCGCCGCCCGGCGCGGCTGGAACGGCACCGACAGACCCACCACCGCCGTGAACACGTCCGGCCGCATCAGGGCGCAGTGCCAGGCGACGGGCGCGCCCCAGTCGTGACCGACAACCACGCAGGTGTTGTGCCCCAGCGCCCGCACCAGATCGACCATGTCGCCGACCAGATGCAGGATGGTGTGTTCGTCAGTCCGCTCCGGCTTTTCGGTGCCGCCATAGCCGCGCATGTCGGGCGCGACGGCGCGGTAGCCGGCCTCGGAGAGCGCCTGGACCTGGGCGCGCCAGCTGATCCCCAGTTCGGGAAAGCCGTGGATCAGCAGGACGAGGGGACCTTCGCCGGCCTCCAGCACCTGCTGGGCCAGGCCGTCGGTCTGGATGGTGTGGGTGTGCATGGCCCCTCCTTACCCTCTCCCGTTGGGAGAGGGCTTGAGCGCCCGAGAGCCGTCAGGCGATCGGACTTGCGCGAAAGGGTGAGGGTTCGACCTCGCCCCATTCGCGCGTTCCGACCCTCACCCTTTCGGCTGGCGGATCGCTTCGCTCTCCGAGCCTCAAGCCCTCTCCCACCGGGAGAGGGAAGGCAAGTCACGCCGCCGCCTTCTGTCCCGTGAACCGGCCGTAGAAGGTCTCGCCCCTGGCCGCCATGTCGCGCAGCAGCTGGGGCGGGGTGAACCGCTCGCCGTATTTCGCCGCGTAGGCGTCTGCCTGTTCGACGAAGGCCTTGGCGCCCATCTGGTCGATGTAGGTGATCGGACCGCCGGTCCAGGGCGCGAAGCCCCAGGCCAGGATGGCGCCGACGTCGGCCTCGCGCGGGTCGTCGATGACGCCCTCTTCCCAGCAGCGGGCGACCTCGACGGCCTGACGGAAGATCAGGCGGCGCTTCTGGTCCTCGACCATCTCGGGCGTCGAGTCGTTGATGGTGACGGGCGCCAGGTCCGACAGGCCCTTCCACAGGGTCTTGGGCTTCTGATCATAGTCGTAGAAGCCCTTGCCGTTCTTGCGGCCATAGCGGCCCAGGTCCTCGACCATGGTCTGGACGATCTTCCAGCCGGGCAGGGGGACGTAGGCGTCGCCCAGGTCTTCCTTGGTCTGCTTGGCGATCTTGACGGACAGGTCCAGCGCGACGTCGTCGTGCATCTCCAGCGGGCCGCGCGGCATGCCGGTCATGCGGCCGATGTTGTCGATCAGGGCAGGCGCATAGCCCTCCTCCAGCATCGCCAGGCCCTCGGCCACATAGGTGCCGAAGCAGCGCGAGGTGTAGAAGCCGCGGCCGTCCTGGACGACGATCGGGGTCTTCTTGATCTTCATGACGTAGTCGAGCGCCTTGGCCAGCGCCGCCTGGCCGGTCTTGGCCCCCATGATGATCTCGACCAGCATCATCTTGTCGACGGGCGAGAAGAAGTGGATGCCGATGAAGTCCTCCGGGCGGACCGAGGCCTCGGCCAGACCCGTGATCGGCAGGGTCGAGGTGTTGGAGCCGAACACGGCGCCGGGCGTCAGCTGGGCCTCGGCCCGCTTGGTCACATCGGCCTTGATCTCGCGGTTCTCGAACACCGCCTCGATGACCAGGTCCGAGCCCTTGATGTGGTCGTAGTCCGTGGTCGGCACGACCATGGCCAGGAGGGCGTCGTACTTGTCCTGGGTCAGCTGGCCGCGCGACAGGCGCTTCTTCAACAGGTCCTCGACGTGGGCCTTGCCCTTGTCGGCCGCCTCCTGATCGCGGTCGATCAGGATGGTCTGGATGCCCGCCATGGCGTTCACATAGGCGATGCCCGCGCCCATCATGCCGGCGCCCAGCACGGTGACCTTCTTGGGATCGGACGGGGGCACGTCCTTGGGACGCACCGCCCCCTTGTCCAGTTCCTGCTTCGACAGGAACAGGCTGCGGATCATGCCCTGTGCCTGCGGCGTCATCAGGGTCTTGATGAAGTAGCGGGTCTCGATGCGCAGCGCCGCGTCCATCGGCACCTGAACGCCCTCATAGACCGCCTTCATCAGGTTCACGACGGCCGGATAGTTGCCGTAGGACTGCTTCCTCAGCATGGCGTTGCCGACCAGGAAGGTCTGGATGCCAGCCGGGTGATAGGGGCCTCCGCCGGGCAGTTTGAAGCTCTTGTCGTCCCACGGCTGGGCCGCCTTGCCGCCGCCCTTGATCCAGGCCTTGGCGGCCTCGACCTCGGTTCCGGCGGGAACCACTTCATGGACGATGCCCGCGCCCTTGGCGTCGTTGGGGCGGAAAGACTTGCCCTCGCTCATGGCCATCATCGCGGCCTGCACGCCCACCAGGCGCGTCAGGCGCTGGGTGCCGCCGCCGCCGGGAAACAGGCCGACCTTGATCTCGGGCAGGCCCAGCTGGATCTTGGGACTGTCGCCCACGACGCGGTAGTGGCAGGCAAGCGTCAGCTCCAGACCGCCGCCGAGCGCGAGGCCGTTGATCGCGGCCGCCACCGGCTTGCCGCAGGTCTCGAGCGCGCGCAGCGCCCCATTCAGCTTCCAGCCGGCGTCATAGGCGTCCTGCAGCGAGCCGCCCGTCAGCATGCCCGCCGCCATGTCGCCCAGGTCGGCCCCGGCGCAAAAGCCCGAGGTCTTGCCGCTGGTCAGGACCGCGCCCTTGATGGCGTCATCGGTCTTGATGCGTTCGACCACCTGCGGGATCTCGGCCATGACCGACCCGGTCAGGGTGTTCATCGAGCGGCCCGGCACGTCGAAGGTGACCCGGGCGATGCCGTCGGCGTCGACGTCGATCTTGAAGTTTTCCATGGCTGTCAGGCCTTCTCTCGAAAGCCCTTCCCCTCGAGGGGGAAGGGTTGGGATGGGGTGGAGGCAGGATGCCCGCCGTCCAGACTCGAAGACTCCGGAGTCTTCCGGGCTCGCCGGAAAGACCGGGGGCCCACCCCATCCCCGGCCCTTCCCCCTCGAGGGGAAGGGAGAAGAGGGGGCGACCCCGTGAAAATCAAACCCGCTCGATCACCGTCGCCGTGCCCATGCCGCCGCCGATGCACAGGGTGATCAGGGCGGTCGACTTGCCCGACCGCTCCAGCTCGTCCAGCACCGTGCCGGTGATCATGGCGCCGGTGGCCCCCAGCGGGTGACCCATGGCGATGGCGCCGCCGCACACGTTGATCTTGTCGTGGTCGATGTCCAGCGCCTGCATGAAGCGCAGCACCACGGCGGCGAAGGCCTCGTTCAGCTCATACAGGTCGATGTCGGTCGATTTCATGCCCAGCTTGGCCAGCAGCTTGTTGGCCACGAACTCCGGCCCCGTCAGCATGATCGACGGCTCCGACCCGATCGAGGCGGCGCCGACGATCTTCGCGCGGGGCTTGAGGCCCAGGGCCTTGCCGGCTTCCAGCGAGCCGATCAGGACGCCCGCCGATCCGTCGACGATGCCCGAGCTGTTGCCCGGCGTGTGGACGTGGTTGACGCGCTCGACCTCGGGGTAGCGCTGGTTGATCACGCTGTCGAAAGCCATCTCGCCCATCATGGCGAAGGACGGGTTGAGTGCGCCGAGCGTCTGCATGTCCGTGTTCGGACGGATGGTCTCGTCGCGGTCCAGGATGGTCAGTCCCAGTTGGTCGCGCACCGGCACGACCGAGTTCTTGAACCGGCCCTCGGCCCAGCTCTTGGCCGAACGCTTGTGGCTCTCGACCGAATAGGCGTCGACGTCGTCGCGCGACATGCCCCATTTGGAGGCGATCATGTCGGCCGAGACGCCCTGGGGCACGAAATACGTCGAGAACGCCGACGACGGATCGACCGGCCAGGCCCCGCCATCCGAGCCCATCGGCACGCGGCTCATGGCCTCGACGCCGCCGCCGACGGCGAACTCGGCCTCGCCGGACTTCACCTTGGCCGCAGCCATGTTCACGGCTTCCAGGCCCGAGGCGCAGAAGCGGTTGATCTGGACGCCCGCGACCGTTTGCGACCAGCCGGCGTTCAGCACGGCGGTGCGGGCGATGTCGGCGCCCTGTTCGCCCACCGGCGAGACGCAGCCCAGGATGACGTCGTCGACCTTGGACGTATCCAGCCCGTTGCGGTCGCGGAGATTCTCCAGCACCTGGGTCGCCAGCGACAGGGCGGTGATCTCGTGCAGAGAGCCGTCCTTCTTGCCCTTGCCGCGCGGGGTTCGAACCGCGTCGTAGATGTAGGCTTCGGTCATTTGGTGCGGCTTCCCTTTTGGGTCCCTACCGCTCGGCGCCCCAATCGCGTTTTGGGCGCCTCGCTGCTTGAGGGACGGAGGACGGATGCGATGGTGGCTCTAAAGCCGACGTTTACGTCAACGTCAAGATAAGAGTTGCCCCGGACACGGAACGGCCGCGCTCGTTCGTCATTGGTTATCCCATGATTAGACCCCTCGCCGCCACCGTCGTCGCCTGTCTCTCGGCCGCCTGCACGCCCGTCGATCCCGGCGGCCCCCGCTGGATCGAACCGGCGTCCCAAGATGCGCGGGTCGCCATCGCGATCGCGCCGCCCCGCGATAGTCGGCCGTCGGATCAACTCGAGGCCCGGGTGCTGGCGGCTCACAATGCGGAGCGTTCTGACGTCGGCGCGCCCGCCCTGATCTGGAGCGAAGAACTGGAGGTCGAGGCGCGCGAATGGGCCCGGACCCTGATCGAGACCGGCCGTTTCGCCCACGACCCGCGTCCGCACGGTCACGGCGAGAACCTGTGGACCGGCTGGGGCGGGCGCAGCTTCACGCCCGAGGAGATGGTGGGGGACTGGATCGAGGAGCGGGCGGACTACCGGCCCGGCGTCTTTCCGAACGTCAGCCGCACCGGCGACTGGACGGCGGTGGGGCACTACACCCAGATCATCTGGCGGGGCACGACCCACGTCGGCTGCGCGATCGAGACGCGCGGGGACCAGTCGATCCTGGCCTGCCGCTACTCGCCGCCGGGCAACATCGACGGCCGGCGTCCGCTCTGACCCCGGCCGTCTTCGCGCTCAAGTCGCCTAGGCCGCCTGTTTCATCGCATCGGCGTTGACGGCCGCGTCGGCGATGGCGGTCAGGTCGGTGTCGGTCTGCGACTCTTCCTGCAGGGTCTCGTCCAGCAGCTTGGCGGCGTCCTTCATGCCGAGCACCAGGGCCCAGCGCTTCAGCGTGCCGTAGCGGGTAATCTCATAGTGCTCCACCGCTTGGGCCGCCGCCAGCAGGCCGGCGTCCAGCGCCGCCGTGCCCTTGTATTCCTCGGCGATCTCGACGCCCTCGGCCAGGATGCCTTCGATGGCGTCGCAGGTCTTGCCGCGCGCCGGCTTGCCGATGATGTCGAACACCTGCTGCAGGCGCTCGATCTGGCCTTCGGTCTGGCCGATGTGCTTTTCGAAGGCCGCCTTCAGCTCGGGCGACTGCGCGGCGCGCTGCATCTTGGGCAGGGACTTCAGGATCTTGCGCTCGGCGTAATAGATGTCCTTGAGCGTGTCGTGAAACAGGGTGTCGAGGGTCTTGTCGGCCATGGGTTAGCTCCTTCCAGGGATGAGCCCCAAGAACGACCCCGCACCGCCCCCGTTCCGACAGCCACGCTCGTTAAATCAAGGACTTAAGGCCACGCTTGGCCGCCGATCGGGCCGCCTGGGCCCGCTCCGCCCTTGTTTCCGCGAGGATTTCCAGCGACCGCACCCGCGCGGCGTGGTCCCAGATCTGGCTGGTGATCATCAGCTCGTCGGCCCCGGTCCGACCGACGAAGGCGCTTAACCGATCGCGCACGGTGGCGGGTCCGCCGACGGCCGAGCACGACAGGGCCTGGTCGATCATGGCCCGCGCGGCGGGATCCAGCCGCTCGGCATAGCCCTCCTGTGGGGGCGGCAGCTTGCCGGGCCGTCCGGTCCTCAGATTGACGAAGGCCTGCTGGACCGAGGTGAACAACAGACGCGCCTCTTCGTCCGTCTCGGCGGCGAAGACGTTGAAGCCCAGCATGACGTAGGGCCGGTCCAGCCGCGCTGAGGGCCGGAAGGTCTCGCGATAGAGGCGGATCGCCGCCATCATGTCGCCGGGCGCGAAATGGCTGGCGAAGGCATAGGGCAGGCCCAGATGCGCCGCCAGCTGGGCCCCGAACGTCGACGACCCCAGGATCCAGATCGGCACGTCCTGCCCCTCGCCGGGGTTGGCGCGCAGCCGCTGGCCGTCCTCGGCCGGTTCGAACCAGTGCATCAGCTCGACCACGTCCTGGGGAAAGCTGTCGGCGTCGCCGGCCAGGTTTCGCCTCAGGGCCCGCGCGGTCGCCATGTCCGACCCCGGCGCCCGGCCCAGCCCCAGGTCGATCCGCCCGGGATGGAGCGCCGCCAGCGTGCCGAACTGCTCGGCGATCACCAGGGGCGCATGGTTGGGCAGCATGATCCCGCCCGCCCCGACCCGGATCGTCTTCGTCGCCGCCGCCACCGCCCCGATCACCACCGACGTCGCCGCCGAGGCGATGCCCGCCATGTTGTGATGCTCCGCCAGCCAGTACCGCCGATAGCTCAGCCGCTCAGCATGGCGGGCCAGGTCGATGGTGTTGGCGAGGGAACGAGAGACGTCGGAGCCCTCAGGCACCGGGGCGAGGTCGAGGATGGAGAGGGCGGTCATGGGAGGGATATGGGAGGGGGCGGGGATTTAAGGAGCCGCCCGTCGCTATCAGAATCACATGTTCATGATATGTACCGGAAACGATTAGCGAGGGCGGTCAATGTTCGAAAATCTCCAACGCGAGCTGCAGCGCCTTGCGAAGCTCCAGCAGATCGAAGTCCCCATTGAAAGCGATGCGGAGGGATTCTCTGACAAAGAGTGCCCCGCAGAAGCCTGCCTATTCCAGTTCAAGGTTCACAGTGATGACTGGAAGGACTTGGTCAGGGATGAGGAGGTCTTCTGCCCTTCGTGTCGTCATGCGGCACCAAGCACCTCCTGGTTCACGACGGCCCAGGTTGAGGCCGCGAAAGAGTATGCGTTTGGCTCAGTCGTGAACGGTTTGAACAGCGCGATGCGAGCCGATGCCGGTGCATCCAAGCGCCGCCAAAATCGCAACTCGTTCTTGAGCATTACTCTTGAGGCAAAGGGTGGCAAGGATGCTGTCCTGTTGCCGATTGCTGCTGCCGAGCCGATGCGTTTGCGGACGATTTGCGAGTCCTGCGGCTGCCGTTACTCCTATGTCGGGGCTGCGTACTTTTGCCCAAGCTGTGGCCAGAATTCTGCAAGCCACACCTTTTTACAAACGCTCAGCACCATTCGCACCGCCGCTCAGCTTGGCCCAACACTCCGCTCATCGCTTGGTGCGGACGAGGCGGAAGTGATGACGCGCACGCTTCTCGAAAAGGCTATGCAGGACACCGTCATGTCATTCCAGCGCCTAGCCGAGCAACTCTACGAGCGCACAGGCAAGGTGGCACGTCGCAACGCTTTCCAGAGCCTCGACGCTGGTTCGGAGTTGTGGGCCACGGAGCTTGGGGCAACGTACGAAGAACTGTTGGATGTTGAGTCCATGAAGCGTCTGCGCATCTACTACCAGCGGCGTCACTTGCTGGCCCATCAGCAGGGCATCGTGGATTCGGATTATATCTCGCGGTGCGGTGACAGCGCTTATAGTGTCGGACAACGCCTGGTGATCCGCGATAGTGAGGTTCTGGAATTTGCAGACCTAGTTGAGCGCTTAGGCCAGGCCTTGATGAGCCGCACCCCTTCCTGACTCACCGCTTTGTCCGCGTTTAGGGGATTGTTCCTTCAGGGCTTCTGACGCCCACCGACGTCTATTGTGACCGCGACACCCCCGGCCATGACGAAAGATGGCGCACAGCTGAACCACGGTCGCTCTAAGCGGCGCGGGGTTCCGCAGGCACGGCCGCCAAACGCAGCCCGACCGCATGCGCGGCCCTCTCCATGCGCGCGGCCAGGTCGAGGGTGGGGTCGAGCGCCAAGCCCTTGGCGCGTTCGATCGTCTCTACGGCGATGGCGGTCACCTTGAGGTCGTCGATCTCCAGCATCTCCTGGAAATAGCCGGCCAGGTCTTCGTCGCCCTTCAGATAGTCGAGCGAGTCGAAAGGCAGAGTTTCCGTCGCCATGCTCAGTCCGTGTCCGCCGCCAGAGCCTTGGCCCTGAGAATGTCGCGCGACTGGCTGTCCTTGTCCCCGCCCGCGAGCAGGAGGACCAACCGATCGCCACGACGGGTGAAGTATAGCCGATATCCCGGCCCATAGTGAATCCGCAGCTCCGACACCTGATCGCCGACCGTGCGCCAGTCGCCCAGATGCCCACCCTTGATGGCGTCGATCCGGGTCGTGATCTTGCGAACGGCGATCCTGTCCCGCAGCCCGGCCAGCCACCGGTCGAAGTCGGCGGTCCTCTGGACCGTGATCACCGCCGCAGATCCGGCGGCGTCGCCTCCTTGGTCAGCAGCCGGACGGCCTCGTCCAGGCTGACCACCGTCTGCTCCTGGCTGCCCAGCCGCCGGATCGCCACCTCACCCTTTTCGGCCTCGGAGCGGCCGACGACGGCGATGACGGGGACCTTGCCGACCGAGTGTTCACGCACCTTGTAGCCGACCTTCTCGTTCCTCAGGTCGGTTTCGACACGCAGGCCCGCGGCCTTGAAGCGGGCGGCGACCTGATGGGCATAGTCGTCGGCGTCGGAGGTGATGGTCGCCACCACGGCCTGGACGGGGGCCAGCCACAGGGGGAAGGCCCCGGCGTAGTTCTCGATCATGATGCCGATGAACCGCTCGAAACTGCCCAGGATGGCCCGGTGCAGCATCACCGGCCGGTGCTTGCCGCCGTCCTCGCCGACGTATTCCGCGCCCAGACGTTCGGGCAGGACATAGTCCAGCTGGATGGTGCCGCACGTCCATTCGCGGCCGATGGCGTCCTTGACCACGAAATCCAGCTTGGGCGCATAGAAGGCGCCGTCGCCCTCGGTGACGACCGGCTCGGTCCCGGCGGCGCGGGCCGCCTCGGCCATCAGGGCCTCGGCCTTGTCCCAGAACTCGTCCGTGCCGGCGCGCACCTCGGGCCGGGTGCCCAGGCTGATGTAGGCGGTCTCCATGCCCAGGTCGGCGTGGACGCTGCGGGCCAGGGCGATGAAATTCGCCGTCTCCTCCACGATCTGGTCCTCGCGGCAGAAGATGTGGGCGTCGTCCTGGGTGAAGCCGCGCACCCGCATCAGGCCGTGCAGCGACCCGGACGGCTCATAGCGGTGGCAGGCCCCGAACTCGGCCATGCGCAGCGGCAGTTCGCGATAGGACCGCTGGCCGATGCCGAAGATCTGGACGTGGCCGGGGCAGTTCATCGGCTTGAGGGACAGGGTTTCGCCCTCCACCGTCTCGCAGACGAACATATTGGGCCGGTACTTCTCCCAGTGGCCCGAGGCCTCCCAGAACTTGCGGTCCAGCACCTGGGGCGTCTTGACCTCGACATAGCCGGCGGCGTCCAGGCGGCGGCGCATATAGGCCTCGATCACCTGCCACAGCACCCAGCCCTTGGGGTGCCAGAACACCATGCCCCGGCCCTCTTCCTGCATGTGGAAGAGCTCCATCTGGCGGCCCAGCTTGCGGTGATCCCGCTTCTCCGCCTCCTCCAGCCGCTTCAGGTAGGCGTCCAGGTCCTCCTTGGTCGCCCAGGCGGTGCCGTAGATGCGCTGCAGCTGCTCGCGATTGCTGTCGCCCCGCCAGTAGGCCCCCGCCAGCTTGGTCAGTTTGAAGGCCTTGCCGACGTGGCGCGTGGAGGGGAAGTGCGGCCCCCGGCACAGGTCGATCCACTCGCCCTGGCGATAGAGGGTGATCGTCTCGCTCTCGGGCAGGTCGCGGATCAGCTCGGCCTTGAAGCTTTCGCCCCGCGCCTCGAAGAACAGGATGGCCTCGTCGCGATCCCAGACCTCGCGCTCGAACTTCGCGTCCCGGTCGATGATTTTCGCCATCTCCTTTTCGATGGCGGCGAAGTCGTCCGTCGAGAAGGGCGTGTCGCGGGCGAAGTCGTAATAGAAGCCGTCCTCGATGGCCGGGCCGATGGTGACCTGGGTGCCGGGAAACAGGCTCTGCACAGCCTCGGCCAGCACATGGGCCGCGTCGTGGCGGATGGTGTACAGCGCCTCGGGGTCGTCGCGCATGATCAGGCGGAACGATCCGCCCGTCTCCAGCACCCGGTTCAGGTCGCGCTGCTCGCCGTTCAACTCGGCCAGCACGGCCTTCTTGGCCAGCGACGGCGAGATGGCGGCGGCCACATCGCGCGCGGTCGAGCCGGCCGGATACTCGCGCGTCGCGCCGTCGGGGAAGGTCAGATGGATCATGGGTCTTTGGTCTCGATGGGCGGCACCGGATCGTACCCGGAGCCTCCGAAGGGATGGCATCTACACAGTCGCCGCACCGTCAGCCACCCGCCCCGGATCGGTCCGTGCAGGATCAGGGCGTCACGGCCATAGTCGGAACAGGTGGGGAGGAAGCGGCAGGACTGGCCGAAAATGGGACTGAGCGTCAGCTTGTAGCCCCGGTGGGCCGCGCGGACGCCGCGTTCATAAAGATTGCCGGAGCGGGCCATGGGCCGGGCTTATCCCTCGCGCGGGCGGGGGCTGCAACCGGGCCGTCAGGCGGCGCCGGCGAGGCGAGTTCGGGCGGACAAGGCAGCGTCTATGGCCTCCAGCGTCGCCTCGATGGCGACCATGGTGGAGGCATGCCGCGCCGGATAGTCCGCGACCTGTTTCAGCACGCGCAGGCCCTCAAACCGCCCGGCCGGGCCTTCGCCCCCGGACTTCAGCATGTCGCGCATCGCGTCGCGCACGTCGCGCAGTTCCTGGACCGACACCCCGATCACACCGTCTCCCAACACTCCGGCCGCCGCCTGACCCAGAGCGCAGGCCTTCACGTCCTGGGCGAAGTCGACGATGCGCCCGGCGTCGTCCAGGACGACATCCACGATCGCCCTGGACCCGCACAGCTTGGCGACCCGGTCGCCGGTGCCCTCCGGCGCGGCCAGTCGGCCGGCGTGGGGCAGATTCGCCGCCAGCATCAGGATGCGCGCGCTGTACAGGTCATCAATCATGAGCCGAACATAGGCGCTGCCGAGAGGCCGGTGAAGCGCGGAGCCTCACGGAAAGTTCAGGACCTGTGATTGGCCACCCCGGGACCACCTTCTTAGGGTCCCCGACCTTCCCGACGCCTTCATGTTGAAAAGACGAGGATTTCCCATGCGCCGCATTCTGATCGCCGCCGTTTCCGCCGCCGCCGTCCTGTCGGCCGCGCCCGCTCTCGCCGCGATCCAGACCGAATACAGCGACGCCCAGCTCGAAGCCTTCGCCTCCGCCATGGTCCAGGTGCGCGCCGCCGCCCCGACGGATGGATCGGCTCCCACGCCCGAGCAGCAGGCCGCCATGGCCGGCGCGGTCGAGGCCTCGGGCCTGACGCCGGAGGAGTTCAACGCCCTGGCCGTGCGGGTCTCGTCGGACGCTGTGCTCCAGGCCCGTCTGGCCCTTCTGGACACGCCGGAGCCCGCGCCGGGGTCGGTCGCTGCGGGCGTGACCCAGGCCGAGGTCGACCAGTTCTCCGCCGCCATGGTGAACGTCCGCGCCGCTGCGCCGACAGACGGGTCCACGCCGACCCCGGAACAGGCCCAGGGCATGGCCGCCGCCGTCACCGCTTCGGGCCTCAGCACCGATCGCTTCAACGAGATCGCGACGGCCGTGTCTCAGGACGCCCATCTCCGCGCCCGGCTGCGGCTGGCCGACGCGCAACGCGGGGGCTGATCCCGGTCAGGGCGTCTGGAGCGAGCCCCAGGTCCGCGCCTGGTCGGTCGCCAAGGCGGCCGACCGCACCGGGGTCTGAGACCGCAGCCACTGCAGGTTCCGCTCGGCCAGCTCGGGCGGCAGTTCGCGGCGGATGATCCGCTCGGCTTCGGGCATCTTGCCCTGCAGGCCCAGCGTCATGGCCAGGTTCAGCCGCATCTGCTGGGTCGCGGTCGGTTGGGCGACCGCCCGACGCAGCAGGGTTTCGGCCCCCACCGCATCGCCCGAGGTCGCCAGCGCCATGCCGGCGTTGGTCAGGACATCGGGGTTGTCCGGTGACAGGTTCAAGGCCGCGTGCCAGGCGGCCTGGGCGTCGTCGGGCCGCCGCACCTGCTGATAGGCCACGCCCAGCAGCGACAGGGGCCGCCAGTCGCGCGGGGCCAGGTCGCGGGCCTGTTCCAGCGAGGCGATGCCGTAGAAGGCCTGTCCCCGCGCGATCTCGGCCCGGCCGACCTCCAGCATGGCTTCGACGTTGGCGGGCTGGAGCGTCAGCACCTGACGCGCCGTCGCGGCGGCCTGCTCGTGCTGGCCCAGCTGGCGCAAGGCTTCGGCCAGTTCGACGCCCGCGACGGGGTCCATCGGATCGACCTCCATCTCGCGGCTCCAGAAGACCGAACGGGCGAGGGGGTCGAGGCGGCTGTAGGCGGCGCGTTCCTCCGCCGAGGCCGGTTGGCGCGGCGCGGGGGCGGTCGTGGTCTGGGCGATCGCCGGCAGGGCCAGGCCCCATGCGGCGGCGATGAGGATTGAGCTGGTGACGCGGTTCAGCGACATGGGGCGGACCGATCCGGATGTCTGTGCCGGGAAGAATCGGCGCTTCGCGTCAAGCATTGGTTAATCCGACAAAGGCCCGCCATGTCCGCCCTCTCTCCCGATCCCATCGTCGCCGCCGACGCCCCCGAGGCCGCAGCCGCCGTCCCGGTCCGCTTCGTCGGGCCGGACGGCGCGATCGCCGAGACGGCCCGCGCCTGGGCCGAGCGGCTGGGCTTCAAGGGCAGGCCGGGTCAGGTGGTGGTCGTCCCGGCGGCGGACGGCGGGATCGATCATGTGCTGGTCGGCGCCGGTAAGGCCTTCGACCCCATGAGCGCCCGGGCCCTGTCCGCCAAACTTCCGCCGGGCCTGTATCGCCTGGAAGCCGAGCTCGAGGCGGCCCGCGAGGCGGCCTTGGCCTTCCTGCTCGGCCGTTATGCCTTCGACCGCTACAAGGCGCGGACGGATACGGCCGAGGTCCGGCTGGTCGCGCCCGAGGGCTTCGACGTCGAGGAGGCCGGTCGCATCGCTTCGGCCTGCGCCCTGGCCCGCGAGATGGTCGATACGCCCGCCGCCGACATGGGCCCGCTGCAGATGGAGACCATCGCCCGCGAGATCGCCGAGGCGCACGAAGCGACGATCTCGGTCGTCGTCGGCGACGACCTGCTGGAGCAGACCTATCCAGCGATCCACGCCGTGGGTCGCGCCGCCGCGCCGCACCGGGCGCCTCGCATCATCGAGATCGGCTGGAATCTGGACCGAACCAACCGGCCGTTGATCGCCCTGGTCGGCAAGGGCGTGGCCTTCGACACCGGCGGGCTGGACGTCAAGTCGGCGGCTGGCATGCGCAACATGAAGAAGGACATGGGCGGGGCCGCCCATGCGTTGGCGCTCGCCCGCCTGGTCATGCAGGCGGGGCTGGACGTGCGGCTGGTCGTTTTGGTCGCGGCGGTGGAAAACGCCATCTCCGCCGACGCCTTCCGGCCAGGCGACATCCTCGACAGTCGCAAGGGCCTGACCATCGAGATCGGCAATACCGATGCCGAAGGCCGCCTGATCCTGGCCGACGCCCTGGCTCGCGCGGCCGAGCATTCGCCCGACTTGACGCTGGATTTCGCCACCCTGACCGGGGCGGCGCGTATCGCCCTAGGGCCCGAGCTGCCGCCGCTCTACACGGATGACGAGGCCCTGGCCGCCGATCTGCTGGCGGCGGCGGAGCAGGTGCGCGATCCCCTGTGGCGCATGCCCCTGTGGCCCGGCTACCGCGCGGCGATCGACAGCGACCTGGCGGATGTCCGCAACGACAGTGCCGGCTGGGCGCAGGGCGGGTCGATCACCGCCGCCCTGTTCCTGCAGAAATTCGCCCCGACCACCGGCGCCTGGGCCCATCTAGACATCTTCGCCTGGAACCCCCGCAATCGCCCCGGCTGGCCCGAAGGCGGCGAGGCGCAGGGGCTGCGCGCGACCTATGCGATGCTGAAGGCGCGATACGGCAAATCCTGATTCACGACCGGGGCTTAACCGGATTTTCGCCTTCGTGTGTCAGTGTGCCCACTCAATCGTCAGAGCCCGCGCTTGACCGACCTTTCCACCCCTGTCCGGCCGCTTCTGGCCCGTTCCGACCTCGCGGCGCTGTCGCTGGAGGGCCGGGTGCGGGCCGATGCCTATCGGCCGACGCGCGCCATGCAAGCCGCCGTGGCCGTCGCCGACATCCATGCCGAGGCTGACGCCGCCTCCGAGCGGATCGACCAGCTGCTGTTCGGAGAGGTGTTCGACGTTCTGGACGAGGTCGATGGCCGGGCCTGGGGCCAGGCCCGCCGCGACGGGGTCGTCGGTTGGATCGACTTGTCGCGACTCGCGCCGGGACTGACGCGCCCGACCCACACGGTTTGGGCGAAGGACGGCGCCCTGCCGTTGAATGCCCTGGTCGCGGGGGGCGAAGGTTCCGCGACGCGGGCCATCGGCGTATTCGAGCAGGACATCGTCGCCGTGGCCGAGCGACTGATCGGCACTCCGCACGAACTGGGCGCGCGGTCCTCCGTCGCCACCGACTGTTCGGGCCTGGTGCAGCAGGCTCTGCTCGCCTGCGGCCTGGCGGGTCCCCGCCGGGCGCACGAGCAGGCTGAACTGGGGGTCGAGGTGGCGCGCGATCAAGCCAGCCGGGGCGATCTCGTGATCTGGCTGAACATCGCCGAGGGCCAGAGCTGGACCGGCCACGCCGGGATTCTGACGGATCAGGCCCACGTCGTCCACGCCACGGGCCATCACGGCGCGGTGGTCGTCGAGACGCTGGCCGAAGCCGACGCCCGTTGCCTGGCGGACGGCTTCGACACCGCCCGCTTCAGACGCATTTCCTAGACGATCAGCCCGCCGGAGCGCTGTCGGCGGCCGGCGGGGCGACGTCGCCGGATTGCGTCGCGGCCGCGTTTGGGTCGACGCCCGCCGCATCCGCGCCCTCGGTCGGTGCCGCGCCTTCCGCGCTCGCCGCGGCGCCCGGCTGACGCGCCGGATCCGGGGCCGGGATCGGGAAGCCTTCCGAGCCCTGGCTGCGCAGATAGGCGATCAGGTTCACGCGCGCCTGGGTGTCGCGCAGACCCGCGAACGACATCTTGGTGCCTTCGACATAGCGGGCCGGGGCATTGATGAACTGGTCCAGCGCGTCCAGCGACCAGGTCGGATCGATCGACCGGTGGCCGACCATCGCCTCGGAGAAGGCGAACCCGGCGTGGGCCCCGACCCCGCGACCGACCACGCCGTGCAGGTTCGGACCGATGCCGTTGGCTCCGCCCGCGTTGATGGTGTGGCACGAGGCGCAGCGCGCATAGGCGGCCTCGCCGGCGGCCAGGTCCGCGACCGGCAGCAGGGTGCCCCAGTCGGGCGGCAGGACCGCCTCGGCAGCCCCCGCTTCGGCCTCCTCAGGGACATTGATCAGATAGCCCATCTTTTCAGCCTTTTCGGGCGCATAGACGGCCCCCGAAACCTGCTGCAGCACCAGGACGGCGAGGGCCGTTCCCAGACCCGCGCCCATGATCTTGTTCCACTTCAGATCGCCGCTCATCCGCGTCGTCGCATCCCGTCTAGAGGCCCGCGCCGGGGAGTGGCGAAGCGGGCGAGTGTCTTGCGGGGCGGTCTCTTACACGCTAGCGCCGCCTTCGCAACCGGCTGCGGACCCCATTGCCGGGGCCGCGTAGTCGCACGATGGGAAACGCACCAATGACGCCCCTGATCCTGATCCCCACGCGCATGGCGGCGACCCGGCTACCCGGCAAGCCCCTGGCCGACATCGGCGGAAAGCCCATGATCGTGCGGGCCTGGGAGCAGGCTGTGCTGTCGGGTCTGCCGGTCGCGGTTGCGGCGGGTGATCCGGAGATCATGGAGGTCATCCAGGCCGCAGGCGGTAGGGTCGTCCTGACAGACCCGGCTCTGCCCAGCGGCTCAGACCGGTCTTTGGCCGCTTTGGAGACGCTGGACCCGGACGGGGAATACGATGCCGTCATCAACCTGCAAGGCGATATGCCCTTCGCCGACCCGGGCCTGGCCACGGCCTGCGCGGCCCTGCTGCATGGCGAGCCCGCTTGCGACATCGCCACCCTGGTCGCGCCCGAGATCGATCCGTCCGACCGCGCCAACGTCGATGTGGTCAAGGCCGTGCTGGCGATCGAAGAGGGTCGGCGTCACGCCCGCGCCCTGTATTTCACCCGCTCGACCCTTTTCGGCGAGGGTCCGGTCTGGCGCCATATCGGCATCTATGGTTATCGCCGCGAGGCCCTGAAACGCTTCTGCGCCGCCCCGCCCTCGCCGCTGGAGAAGCGCGAGAAATTGGAACAGCTCCGCGCCCTGGAACTCGGCCTGTCCATCTGGGCGTCGACGGTCGAGGAAGCCCCGATCTCGGTCGACAACCCCGCCGACCTGGAGGCGGCGCGGGCGCAGTTAGGGACTAGGGATTAGGGATTAGGGATTGGAGGTCTTTGCGGTTTCTGACAGGCGCGTCCGGAGGGCCGTCAGCATGCGGCCCAGTTCTTCGGTTCGGCTCAACAAATCGGCGACTTGGTCGGCAGGAGCCGGTTCGAGGCGGCCAATGACGACGAGAAAGGTCTCGAGTTCCGCCGCCGAACCTCGAGCGATGCTGACGTAATGCGCGTAGTCCCGCCGGGTAGCTCGCCCGTTTCCTTCCGCCAGGTTTGCCGGAATTGAACTGGACGCGCGGATGATCTGCCCAGAGAGGCGAAACACTTCCTCCTTTGGCATCAAGCGAGTCAGCCGGTAAACGTCGCAGGCGAGGTCCACCCCCTTCTGCCAGACGGCCAAGTCTCGATGCGACAGCGCCATCTCTAATCCCTAATCCCTAACCCGCGACCCACGCCTCCAACAGCGTCCGGGCGATGGCGAACCGAGGCGGCGCCTTCACCTCATGCGCGCCCGCCAGCACGGCCCGCGCCTCGTCGCGCGTGAACCAGCGCACCTCTTCCAGCTCGGTCTGATCCGGCGCGGCCTGATCGTCCGCCACCTCGGCGATCAGGCCGATCATCAGCTGCGATGGAAACGGCCAGGGCTGACTGGAGTGATAGCGCACGGCCGTCACCGTCAGACCGGCCTCTTCCTCAATCTCGCGCGCGCAGCCTTCCTCGATCGTCTCGCCCGGCTCCAGAAACCCCGCCAGCGCCGACATCCGCCCCTGGGGCCAGGCCGCCTGACGCCCGAGAAGGCAGCGGTCGCCAAATACCGGCAGCATGATCGTGACCGGATCGACGCGCGGGAAATGCTCTGTCGCGCAGGACGGGCACTTCCGCTTCCATCCGCCCGAGATCAGGTCCGTCGCCTGGCCGCAGTTGGCGCAGAAGCCATGCCGCCGGCTCCAGTCGAACAGGCTGCGCGCCGCCCCCGCCATGGCCGCGTCCGCGTCCGTCAGCACCGCCGCCGCCTCGCGCAACTCGGTGAAGACGCCCAGACCCGCGACCGGCCCGCCGGAACCCTCAGCAGCTGGATCGGCCGCGCCTTCGAACTGGACGGCGAAGACCGGCGCGCCCTTCCACAGCCCCAGAAAGAGCTCGTGCTCGCTCTCGTCGATCATGGCCCGCGCCCGGGTCAGGTCGGTCCAGGCCAGTCGGGGGCCGTTCGCCGTCTCCTCGAGCAGAGGCCGCCCCTGCCACAGCATCATGGCCATGGCCTCCGGGTTCCCCGCCTGCTCGGCCAGCCAATCCGCATCGTCCCGCCGATCCCCCGCCCGATCGAGCGGATTGCCGGCGAAGGTGTTCAGGACGGGGAGGGGCATGGCCCTTTCCCTACCCCAAGCCCTGCGCCATTGTCGTCAGCGGAGGGGGCTGAATGCGATTTTCGATCTGGCTGACGACATTCCTGATCAACACGCTGATGCTCGGCCTCTTTGTCAGCAGCATTGCCGAACCGTTCGGCCTGACATTCGGGGTGCAGGCGCTCGGGACGATGCTCGTCTATCTGCCGGTGTATCTATTCTACCTGCGATGCCCTGTTTGCCATACGCTGACAACGGGCTGGCGGGTGGCCGGAGAGGGCTTCTTCGCCCTGTATCTTTTCGCCCCGCTGATGAACCCGGGCCGATGTAGCCGATGCAGTCTCAGCTTCCACAGGAACACCTTCCGAGATGACTTTGCGGCTGATCGTCGTCGCTGGCGGCTGGACAATCCCTGATCTTGATCTTGCCGCCGCGAACCGCAATATAGGGTTCGGAGATCGCGGGCGAAGGCTTCGCCAACCTGGTCAGGGCCGGAAGGCAGCAGCCACAACGAATTCCCCTTCGGGTCGCGGTCTCCACCTATCCGTCATCTCCAAGGATTGCCCCAATATCGGGGAAGATGGGCTGAGGGCGCTTCGTGACCAGTTGGGTTCCGGTGATCGCAGCGCTTGTCGGGGCAGTTTTGACTGCGGTTGTGGGCAACCGCCTCGTCGCACATTGGCAGCAGCGAAACTGGCGACATCAGCAGCGGATTTCGGGTCTTGAACGCGAATATCTGGCGATGCTGGAATTAACCACAGAGCTTGGCGAGTGCTGTGGTGAACGCCTTGCGGCGATGAGATCGTTACATGCTGCCCTGAAGAGAGCGTCATATGCTGAGGAACTGGCCTCATACCAGTGCGTGCTTGAGAAGTGGAACGGCAAGCTTCACAACTGGTATGCCCAACTCACGTTTCAGTTCGCATGGGACAAAGCCCAAGATTTAGAGCGACGGGTTCATTCGTCATTTGTTAATGCTGGAGCTCTGATCGAAAAAGAGATTCGCTCTCAGAGGGCCCCTTCAAGCTTGCCGGATCGCGGCCGACTTGCGCGGATCTCCGAAAAGCTGGACTCAGCTGCAGGTGAAATCTCTGAATTCACTCGCACAATATCTAGGGAATGTGAGGAGCGCAGGGAAGAAGTCTACTACGGGCAAAAGATAAAGTACAATCTAAGGAATATAGTGCTTTTCACTAACCTTGAGTTGATCAAGCTTCTTTTTGTTTCGGATATAGATAATTTTTCCGTAGTTCGCCCTTCGGCGGACGCGCTTGTCCCATTGGGGCGTAGGCTTTAGCGGCCTTGGGTAGACGAGCATTGATGCAACAAAAGCAGCCTCATCGATGTTGAGGTCGCCGCTGGTTTTGCCGAAAATGGCTTTCGAGGCGGATTCGGAACCATACAAGTGAGAACCGAAGAAGGCGCAGCTGATGTATCCCCGTAGTATCCGAATCTTTGAGTATCGATACTGGATTATACGAGCTAGCACGATCTCATGAACTTTTCGACCAAGAGTCTTCTTTCTCTTGTTCGTTATAGTCCTGACAAACTGCATGTCGATCGTGCTTGCGCCGCCGTAGCGTTGAAACGTGCCTGCCCGCAGTATTTCTCGGACGACCGAAAACCAGTCTGTCCCGGCATGCTGGAAGAACCTGCGATCTTCGAGTGCGAGAACCATTTTTTCTAGCGTGGAAAGCTCAGCCGGTGACGAAAAGTATGGGACATTTGCATGGATGCTGAACAGGTCCTTGTGCAGCGTGACAAGCCAGCTGCGAAAGCCGCGTAGTTTCAGGCGGGTTGGCCGTTCGAGAGACATATTGCCAGTTTCGTCAGGGTCCCGCGAACTGTCCAGCGTTCTCCTGCAATGCCGACGTTGCAAACACTGACACTCTGGGTCATCCGCGCTAACCTCCTCCGATGACCGACGTCGACCTTGATTCCGGCGATCCGCCCTGGGCGGAGGACGACGACGCCCCCGAGCGCGACGAGAACACCGACGACATGTTCGGCGCGCCCTCTCCGGCCCCCACGTCCCAAGCGCCCAAGCCCGCGCCTGCGCCGGCCGCGCCGCCGTCCGAGGCCCATCAGAATGACGGCGCGGCCTATACCGTCCTCGCACGCAAATACCGGCCGCGCACATTCGAGGACCTGATCGGTCAGGAGGCGATGGTGCGCACCCTGACCAATGCCTTCGCCACCGGCCGCATCGCCCACGCCTTCATGCTGACCGGGGTTCGGGGCGTCGGCAAGACCACGACCGCCCGCCTGCTGGCCCGCGCCCTGAACAACCAGACCGACACCATCGACCGGCCCTCGCTGGAACTCACCGCCCACGGCCGTCACGATGCGGCGATCATGGCGGGCCAGCACATGGACGTCATGGAGATGGACGCCGCCAGCCACACCGGTGTCAACGACATCCGCGACATCCTGGAAAGCGTCCGCTACGCGCCGGTCGAGGCCCGCTACAAGGTCTATGTGCTGGACGAAGTGCACATGCTGTCCAACCAGGCCTTCAACGCCCTGCTGAAGACGCTGGAAGAGCCCCCGCCCCACGCCAAATTCATCTTCGCCACCACCGAGATCCGCAAGGTCCCGGTAACGATCCTCAGCCGCTGCCAGCGATTCGACCTGCGCCGCGTCGAGCCGGAGGTGCTGGTCGAACATCTGGCCCGCGTCGCCGACAGAGAGGGCATGAAGGTCGAGGCCGACGCGCTCGCCCTGATCGCCCGCGCCGCCGAAGGCTCGGTCCGCGATGGTCTGTCCCTGCTGGATCAGGCCCTGGTCCAGGGCGAGCGCGGCCAGCCCGTGGCCACCGACCTGGTCCGCGACATGCTGGGCCTCGCCGACCGCAGCCAGACCATCCAGCTGTTCGAACAGCTCATGGCCGGCCGCACGCCCGAGGCGCTGGAGACCTTCCGCACCCTCTATGGCTATGGCGCCGACCCGGTCCAGGTGACCAACGACCTCCTGGAACACTGCCACGCGGCGTCCGTCGCCAAGATGCTGGGACCGAACGCCACCCGCCTGCCGAACGACCAGGCCCAGCGTCTGGCCGCGCTCGGCTCGGTGGTCTCGGCCGGCACCCTGTCGCGCACCTGGTCCATTCTGCTGAAGGCGCTCGACGAGGTCCGCCGCGCCCCTAGCCCCGCCGACGCCGTCGAGATGGCCATCGTCCGCCTCGCCTACGCCGCCGACCTGCCCGGCCCGGAGGAGGCGCTGAAGAAGCTCCAGTCCGGCGACCTGACCGGCGGCGGTTCCGGCGGTTCGGCCCCGCGCGGCGGTGGTGCGGGCGGCGGCGCCTCCGCCCGTCTCGCGGCGAGGCCGGCCGCTCAGCCCAGCCTGCCCGACCCCCAGAGCTTCGAGGCCGTTGTCGCCCTGATCGGCGAGAAGCGCGAGATCGCGCTGCAGATGGACGTTCAACGCTACGTCCGCCCCGTCGCCTTCAAGCCCGGCCAGCTGACCTTCGAGCCCGCGCCGGGTGCTCCGGCCAACCTCGCCACCCGCCTGGCGGGCCGGCTGAAGGACTGGACCGGCCGCCAGTGGTTCGTCGTCGCCAATGGCCAGGGTGGCGGCGAGACCCTGATCGAACAGGAGAGGAAGGCCGCCGCCTCATTGCGCGCCGAGGTCGAGGCCGACCCCTTCGTTCAGGCGGTGATGCAGGCCTTCCCCGGCACGATGCTGGGCGAAATCAAGTCCCTCGCCCCAGCGGTTGAAATGCCGGCGATTCCGGACGAGGTGGGGGAAGAGGATTGACGCCGCTGGCAGCTAGGTCCGCCAATCCAACACCCTAGGTCGCCTTGGCCGCAATGCGCCCACCACGATGGGTCTGCCGTCTTTCTGAGCTTCAAACGTGCGGAATACGGATCTGGGTGGCTGTGATCTGCGCGGTGGATCAAGCGCGTTCAGGTGCGGCGGCGGCGCCCGCAAGCAACCCCCCATCCAGGTTCAGCTCGGTGCCGGTCATGTAGGTCGCCTCATCCGAGGCCAGCATCACGGCCAGGGCGGCGACCTCCTCGGGCCGACCAAAGCGCCGCATCGGGGTGTCGCTGACCAGCTCTGCCATGCGCTGTTCGCGTTCCGGACCCGATCCCAGCATCGGCTCCCACATCGGCGTCAGGATCGCGGCCGGGTGGATGGAGTTGCAGCGGATGTTGAGACCCTCGCCGGCGCAATACAGAGCCACCGTCTTGGTGTGGTTTCGGATCGCGGCTTTCGAGGAGGCATAGGCCGCGGCGGCTGGAATGCCGACGAGACCGGAGCGGGAGGACAGGTTGATGATCGAGCCCGCGCCTGTCGCCCGCATCGCGCGAATGGCGTGCTTGCAGCCCAGGAAGACCCCGTCGAGATTGGTTTCGTGGACCCGTCGCCAGTCTTGCAGGGTGGCGTGCTCGGGATCGTGGGCGACCGGGCCGGCCTCGAAGCCGGTGATGCCCGCGTTGTTGACCACGATGTCGAGCCGTTCGTGGGCGTCGAGAACCGCCCCGATGACGGTCTCCCAATCGCTCTCACAGCGAACATCCAGATGGCGATACTCGGCCTGCGGGCCCAGCGCGTCGGCCAGCCGCTGGCCCCCGCTGTCGTTAATGTCCGTCAGACAGACAGTGGCGCCCTCGGCGATGAAGGCGCGCGCGACCGCCTCGCCGATGCCCTGCGCGGCACCGGTCACCAGGGCGACTTTATCCTTGAGCCTAGACATTGAAACCTCCTTCGGCCGAGCATCGCCTGCCAGAGCCTGATCGTTCAAGGTCGACAGAGGTCAGGGTTCGCCATGACCGCGTTCGACACCTCGGCAGCGCCGAGGCGATCCTGGTTCGCGAACGCCACCACGACCTGTCCCCATGACACCTCAATCCGGCACGCCGCGCTGAACCCCGGCAGTCCGCCTGTATGTCCGATCAAACGCTCCGTACCCTCGCCACGCACTCCGAAGCCGAACCCCCAGCCTCGCCGGATGCCGTCCGCAGCCAACGGCTGCCGTTCCGCCTGAATGCTCGTGATGACGTCACGTGTCGCGTCGCTCACCAGCCGGCCGGAGAGCAGCGTCTGGGCGAAGCGCGCCATATCCCCGGCGTTCATGAAGGCCCCGCCAGCCGGGCCGCCGGGCAGGGTCCCCACCGAAGGCCGACCAGAGCGCAACGCCTCATACGCCGGCTCGGCGAGGGCGTCGTCAGCCCGAGGATGGAGGCTCGCAGACCGCATTTCGCAGGGCGCGAACACATGTTCTGAGAGCCGGTCCGCGTAGGCCTGACCCGTGATCCGCTCGATCAGGGCCCCCGCCACCGCATAGCCCGAGTTGGAGTAGGTCGGCGCGCCAGGAGCCTCGTAGGGAGCGGCGAGCACGAGCGGCAGGAGATCGGTCGCAGATCGGGCCGCCGCGATGGCCCCGAAGTTCGCCGCCGCGATATAGTCGCCGAGGCCAGACGTATGGGTGAGTAGATCGCCAACCCGAAGGTCACCGATGCGCGACGGCAGATCGGGCAGGTGGACCGAGACCTGGTCGCTGTATTGGACCCGGCCCGTATCGACCAACTGCCCCATCAACACGCCGGTCATCATCTTGCCGAGCGAGAGGATGTTGAAGCGGGTCTCCGCGGTTATCGCGGGTCCGCCCGTGTAAAGGTTGCCTTGAGCGCGAACGTTTGAAGCGCCGCCGTCGTTGAAGAGGACGACACCACTCCAGTCGGGAGAGAGTGGCTGGCAACTGGCTTTGGCTCTGTTGGCCGCGCCAAGGCTGCTCAGCAGGACGGCACTCCCCGCGATCATGGTGCGCCGACTGAGGAAGGCTTTCATCGTTGAGTCTCCACAGGAAAGGGAAATCAGGGCCACCGTGGCGGTGATCGTTCTTGGAGGGTGGTCGATGTCCTCAGGACACGGCGAGCTCTCGCTCGATCGCGCCTCGAATGAGATCTGGCATGTCCTCGGAGGACACCCGGGCAAGCGCAGGGAACGTCCAACCCTCGCTAAGCAGACGCCCAACGACGATCCAGCCGAGATAGTAGGCCTCGCGTCGCAGCCCGGCGACGCCGGGGCCCATGGATAGGCGCGTGACGCTTGCCCCATCAGAGGCCGAAAGCAGCGGCAAGGTGCCGATCAGAATCTCGCGGCGTCGCTCGTTCGCTCGAGCCCACCACTCCGGGCCGGCTGAGAGGTGCTCCAGATCCGGTCGATCCGGCATCAGGGCCTGCGTCGCTCGCATCGCAAGGCCTTCCTGCAGCACGAGTTGAGCGATCGAACGCTCCCATCCGCCCGATAGTCCGGCCATCTCCATGTGCAGGGCGTGGACGATCTCGTGTCGACCAGCCAGCGCCTGGTAGGCAGTGTCAGCTTCGACGGGCACAGCCACGGTCGGTCTCCGCGCGCGAAACGTGAACGCGTTCCGCTCAAACCCGCCCACGAACGCGATGAAATCGATCTCAATCGGCTGATCTACTCCGAGGAGCGCGGCGACTTCTGAAGCCGCGGCACCAGGATCTATTCCCATGCCACCGGCACCGGCCTCGATCCGGGGCATAACTGCAGGGTAGCGTTCAAACGCGGTGTCCAGCAGGCTCCGCGCCATGGCCTCACCCTGAGGGGTCGGCGGGACGGCAGCGAAGCCATAGGTCTGACGCCAGACATCGAACCTGGCATCGGCATCAAGCCCCTGGGCCGTTTCGAAAAACGTCAGAAAGCGCGGTGTCAGATCCGTGACATGGACCGTTGGTGCGGGCACCGGGCGCGCAGCGGGCCCAGCGTCCTGAGCGGATGCGGGGAAGTAGGTGACCGATCCGGCCAGGACCAGCGCGACCGCAGCGCCAGCCATCCAGACCAGTCGTCTGATCGAAGGCCGTGGCGCTCTTCGACGTCTAGCGTCCATAATCCCGAGAGTTTCGGCTGAGCTTGTCCGCATCACTCGCCCTCCCGGCCGAGGGCGCTTTCGGCGGGGTCCCAGAAGAGGCCAAGAGCGACCGATGCGATGAGAATGGCCTGACGGGCACTAGAGCTCACAGCTGGATCGTAGCTGACAATGGGACTACCGTTGATTTCGACGGCCCCGACCGAGGCCTCGTCCTGGTCGAAGACGTAACCAATCGGCGTCGCCAGCTGGATTCCAGAGCCTTCGACGTCATGAACGGAGCGGATCCGCAGGGTCGCGCCGTCCAGCGTGATCTCCCCCCGCCGCTCCTGCCGCATCAACCGGCCTCCCATTCCCTCACGGTGAGCCCGCACCTCCAGCCGGGCCGGTTCGAAACCGGCGGAGGCGATGTCACAGCTGAAAGCCATCGGTTGAGCTTCGACGCTCAACACGCCGAGCGAGACCGTGCGCTCCTGCGCCCGACAGGCGACGCGGATGGAGCCGACGATCTCGGGGCCGGTCAGCTCAAAGTCCGTACGGCCATCGCGGCGTTCGAACACCGGATCGAAGATTCCCAGGCGTTCGTCCGAACGCGTGAATCGACCCGAGTAAGGGCCGATCCGGAACGCCCCCGAGCGCCCTGCGCCAATGCCCGTGACCGGGACGGTCACCGCGCTTGAGGCGAGGTTCTGAGGCATCGCCATGCGCGCGGGCTGGATGGCTGCGCATCCAGCAATCGCCAAGGTCGAGACTGCGGCGAAGAGAAGGGCGGTTCTCATGTGTCTTTCCGTTCTGACAAGCTGGGTTCCAGGGTGATGACGACGAGGAATTCCGAGGATGGGTTGGCCGCACCGCTCGCCATCGTCGTCGCCCCGATCAGGGCGAGTGCGGCGGCGAAGCGTTCGGCGTGGGCGGGCGGCAGGGACACAGCCAGAGCGGTGGTCCGACCGGTCACGCTCTGCACCTGCGCCAAGCCCTCAAGCCGTTCTGCAAGCTCCTCGATCTCGCTGACGCGACGGTCGAGATCCTGGGCCCCGCATGCGAGGCAGATGACCTGGGGGCCAGACCGGCCTTGCGGACGCTCCGACATGGGGTCAGGCCTCAAGACGGCACTTGATGCACTCGAGCGTCTCGCGAAGGTCCAGCGTCATGCTGGCGATCGCGTTGGCCGAGCACCGATCCTCTCCGCTTGAACGACGAGGATCGGTAGCGACGGCCGTGACCAGATACAGACCCACCGTAACGGCCGGCAGGACGCCAAACTTCATCAGGAAGGTCATCGCTCTACCCAGGACTGGTGAGGCGGATCCGCGCTCAGAATTGGAACGCGGCGGTGAGCGCGAAGCGCTTCTGCTCGAACGCGGCCCCATCGCCGAAGGTGTAGGTGCCGCGCAGACGCCAGTGATCCGTCGCCGCCCATTCGACACCGGCCCCGTAGGTGACCATCTCCTCGTCGAACGAGCCGTCCAGACGCGAGATCAGGCATCCGTTCGGGGGCGCGCAGACCGGGGCCCGCAGTTCGCGCACCGCGCTGTAGTGGAACTGCTCATAGCCGAGCTGTCCAAAGACCAGGACCCGATCACCGAACACGCGACCGACGCGGGCGTTGACGCTCCACTGATCCTCAAGGGACGTCTCCGTGGTGGCCGTGTTCACCCCGACGGCCTGCGTTCGCGTGTCGGAAACACCGTCCACAGTCGCGCGGAAGCTTGCGCCCACGACCCACGCCGGCGCGACCTCGACGTCCCAGCCGGCGATCAGCGCGAAGCTCTCGCCATCCACGGCATCGTAATCTTCGAGAGCAGCCTCGACGGCCACATACGGGCCACTGAACTGTTGGGCCGCTGCGTGCGACGCGATCGTGCTGATCACCGTGGCCGCTGCGGTCAGAAGAAGCCTGGTTTTCATTTTTCTTGGTTCCCCTTGCCGACGGATCCGTTCCGTCGTGGTGGGGGCGTTCTGATGATGCGGCGTTGGTGCCGCCGTTCGAAGCAGCGTTGGAACGCCGTTTGAATCCAGATGATTTGCGCTAAAGCTTAGCCGTATGTCCGGCACGCTCGCCACAGACCGATTGCGGCTTCGGCTGTTCGGCCCTCTGCAGATCTTGCGGGGTGATGTGAGCCTGCCCACACCTGCATCCCGAAAGACCCGCGCCGTTCTGGGCTACCTGGTTCTGACGCAGCGGCCCGTCTCGCGGCAACGCCTCTGTGAGCTCTTCTTCGAGATGCCCGATGATCCGCGCGCGGCATTGCGATGGAGTCTGACCAAACTCCGGCCCCTGGTCGACACACTCGACAGGGTCCGCCTGATCGCCGATCGTGACTGGCTTCGGCTGGACCTGAGCGATGTCGACCTCGACGTCGCTCACCTGATGGCGGCGGCGGAGGGGTCTCCTGACGCCGTTTCCGATGGCGAGCGGTCTCGAGCACTGGACCTGGTCGTCGGCGATCTCCTGGAAGACGCCGAGCTGCCCGACCGGCCGGAATATGCCGCATGGCTGGCGGCCCAAAGGCAGGATTTCAGGACTCTGGCTCTGGGCCTGGCCCGTCAACAGGCAGAGCATACAAGCGGACCGGATCGGATCCGACACCTGCATCGCCTCGTCGCCATGGACCCGCTGGATGAGAGCGCCTCCGGGAGCCTGGCGGCTGCTCTGGTCCAGGCCGGTCGCAGGGATGAGGCGCACAGGGTCGTGGCGCAGGTCGAGCGGCACATGCGCTCGGCAGGCCTTCAGCCAGGCCCGATCCTGCGCATGTCCCTGAGGGACTCAGTAGCCAGGCCGCGGGTCGTCGAGACGACCGGGCCGGAGCCCCCTTCTCGCGCCTCGGTCGAGGACGGCCGGATCAGCGTGGGTGTCATCCCCTTCCTCAATCATAGTCCCGACGTGCTTCGGGACGAGCTGATGGACGGGCTGACTGAAGCCACCGTCCATATGATGTCCAGGTTTCGGGACATCAGGGTGGCGGGTCTGTCGGCCGTTCTCGCGTTCAAGGGAGCGATCCAGGATCCCAAGACCATGGGCGACACCCTGGGTGTGACGCACCTCGCCGGCGGCAGTGTCATGGTTCGCGAAGGGCTACTGCGAATTCGCTACCGTCTTGTCGCGGCGCACGATGGGGCGCTGGTCGCCAGCGGTGACATTGATCATCCCTACACGGATGCCTTCGCGCTACTGGAGGATGCGCCGTCCCGGCTCGTGGTCCTTCTCGCGCATCACCTCAGCGAGATCGCGCGGCAAACGGCGATCGAAACCCGGCCTTCGGACCGAACGGCTTGGGCCCATTTCCTGAGCGGTGTCCAAAAAAGCTTCTTCGACGTGCCCGTCGATCATCTCGCGGCGCTCGCAGATTACGAGGCCGGCCTGCGACTGGTGCCCGATGATCCAAGTCTGAACGCCTACGCGGTCTGGGCCAAGGCGGGTCTCGGTCAGGGCTTGGTGGAACCCCAGCGCCGCCTGGCGCTGGCGCAGGCGCATCGCGCGATTTCTTCAGCCGACGACAACGCCGACGCGCTGGCAATCGCGGCCTGGTCGGCCGTCCACATCGGCCATGACTTCGACGCCGGGCTTCGGGCGATAGAGCTGGCGACCCGTCTGAATCCGCTTTCCCGCATTGCTTGGAGCGCGAGCGCCTGGATCCGTACCATGGCAGGAGAGACGGAAGCTCCGCTCATTCACTGGGATCACGCCGACCGGTGCAATCCGCTCGGCTCTGGCATCGACCACTCGGACCATGGACGCGCGCTGTGTCATTGGATGGCCGGGCGATTGACTGAGGCGATGGAGGCAGCGAGCCGAGGCATCGTACGCCAGCCTACCCATCCGGTCGCCCACATGGTGGCGGTCGCCGCCGCTGTGGAACAGGGTCGAGGTGAGCTGATCGACGCCAGCGTGAAGGCGATGCTCCGCTACTTCCCCGATGCTCCGGATAGCCCGATCATGGCCTCCATGCCCATCCGGTCCGCGGAGACCAAGGCCAGGCTTCTCGAAGCGCTCCGCTCGGCGAGAGCTCCTCTCGATGGAGGGTCGGCGGCAGCTCTCGCTCATTCTCCCGTGAAAGCCGGTGGCAGGGATCGGGAGGGTGCACAGCCTGATCCCCGGACGGCTTTCCCGGCTGCCTCCGCCTCGGCGGTGGAGGAGGGTGGCGATCAGGAATGGTCGACCCCTGTCCCGGTGGAGGATCGACCGTGCATCGCCGTCCTGCCGTTTCAGGACCTCAGCGCGGAAGCGCTGCCGGGCCACATCCCCGCAGGATTCCTCGACGGCCTCACGCATGCGCTGTCGCGCTTCCGTTCGATCGTGGTCATTAGCGCAGCGTCGACCGCCGCCTATGCGGGCCGACTGGAAGACCCGGTGGCGACCGCCCGATCCCTCGGAGCCGATATCCTTGTCGTCGGATCCTTGATGGCGGCGTCGGACGGGCGGTTGCGGCTACGCTGGCGTGCGGTGGACGGACAGGCCGGCAGGACGCTTGCCTTGGGCGATACGGAGGGCCGTCTGGCGGAGCTTTGGGACTTCCAGGAAACCGCCGCGACCGCGATCGCCGTCGAGGTCGAGCCGCGCGCTCAGATCGAGGCTCTCAGGATTCGTCAGGCCCTGCCCACGACGTCGCCGGACGCTTACAACCTGTACCTCGAAGGTCTCTTCGCGGGCTTCAGCGTCGACGGACGCGACTATGACAAGGCCCTGGCCCTGTTCGAGCAGGCCCTCGGTCTCGACCCGAAGTTCCACCCCGCCCTGGCGATGGCGCCTTGGGCAGCGGCCTATGGCAATCGCATCCAGTCCCCGGCGGACCTGGAGCGCTTCGCCCAGATGAGCCGCGACGCTCTGCTCCACGGACGGGATGACGCCCGCACCCAGGCGACGGCGGGCACGGCCCTGTTCTACATGGCGCATGACTTCAAGGCGGCGCACAGGTCGATCGATCGGGCCATTGCGCTGAACCCCAACGAATACACGGCCTGGATCTGCGGCGGGTGGATGCGCGCCATGAAGAACGAGGCGGAGGCAGCGCACGAGATGTTCGATCGCGCGGAGCGGCTGAACCCCCTGGCCTACGGAGCCAATGGACTGATGTCGGGCCGAGCCATGGCGGAGTTCATGGCGGGCCGACTGGAGAACGCTGAACACTACGTCGAACTGGCGCTCGCGGGCGACGACAGCCATCCGTCCGCACTGATGACAGGCATCGCCACCGCCGCAGGCCTGGGAAAGAGAGAGTCCTGCCGGGCCAGATGCGCCGTTTTCCTGAGCATCTATCCGGACGGGCTCGAGAACTTCGCGATCCGCGCCCTGCCTTTCGAGGAGCCGGTGTGTCGGGACCGCTATTTCACCGCCGTCGCCGCCGGGATGGAGGCGTCGGATCGGGCCTGAGTGGTCACGGCCCTATCCCCACGGCGACGCCAAACCAAGCCCCACGGGGCCCCCGCCCCGGATCGCTCAGCTCGGGCACGACGGAAGCGGATCGCTCGGAGCGCAACGCCGGGCCAACCCGACAAAGCCCATGAGCCCCAGAGCCCGGCCTCCCGAACGCAGCGAGCGTTTCCGCGTCCGAGGGCGGCTGGAGGACGAATGTCAAAGTCCAGCGAACCCGGGGGTTCATCAGCCGCGTGATCCGGCGTCCCGTTGCAAGGCCCTCACATAGACATGCCAGACGCCGTCATCCCGAACTCCATCGCCAACATCCACACCGCCATGGCGATCATCATCAGGTTCTCGGTCAGCGACAGGAAGCCCAGCGGCACATTGCTGTCGCCGCCGACGCAGGCGCATTTCAGTTCGCGCTTGTCGATGTAGACGGCCTTGAACACCGAGACCGCGCCGATGCCGCCGATGAACAGGGCGACCGGGACCGACAGCCAGGTCAGCACACCCGCCAGCATCAGGGCGCCGGCCCCGAACTCGGCGAAGGGGTAGATCTTGCCATAGGGCACCCACCGCTTGGCCAAGAGGTCGTAGTTCAGGAACATGGTCGAGAAGGCCTCGACATTCTGCAGTTTGAGCATGGCCAGAACCATCATCGACAGGGCGATGAACCATTCTCCCGCCTGAACCGTCAGGGGCGTGCCGTGGACCGTCAGGCTCAGCATCGCCGCCATCACGGCCGTGGTCAGAAACACGACCAGCACAGGGGTATAGGTCAGGGCTTGGGGGTCGCGCACCTTCAGGCCCAGGAAGCGGCGCAGGTCGTCGTGGCCGCCGATGCGCCGGCCGTCGAAGAAGACCTGGGGCGTGGTGGTCACGCCGTGCTCGGCCTTGAAGGCGTCGACCGCCTCGCGCGTGGTCAGCCAGCGATCGTCGACGGCATAGCCCCGGCTCTTCAGCAGATGACGGGCCTTCAGCCCCCACGGGCAGGTGTGGCCGGGCATGACCATCCGATAGAGGACGGCGGTTCGCGATGGGTTGGACATGATGCGCTCCTTGGCTTGGCAATCCGGAGCCGCCCGTTTAGGTTCCGTACTCAGGTACGGAGTCAACCATGAAGGTTCGAACGATCGCAGGCCTGGCGCGCGAAGGCGGCGTAGGCGTCGAGACGATCCGCTTCTATCAGCGGCGCGGCCTGATGCCGAAGCCCGAGCGGTGGTCCTCCAGCGGCGTCGGCGAGGGCATTCGCCGTTATGGCGACGAGGACGTGCGGCGCCTCAGGTTCATCCGCTCGGCCCAGACAGCGGGCTTCACCTTGGAGCAGATCCGGGAGCTTCTGTCGCTGGACGCCGGCGAGGATCGCGAGCGGGCCCGCGCGCTCGCGGCCGAGCGCCTCGAGGCGCTGGACAAGACCATCGCCGATCTGGAGCAGGCGCGGGCGGGCCTGCGGCGTCTGGCGGGTGCCTGCGCGTCGAAGGACACCGGCCTCTGCCCCATCATCGAGGCCTTCCAGGGCGAGGCCGCCTGAGGCTCAGGCCCCGTTGTGGCGCCCGAAGACGGCCGCCTCGCCCGCGCGATTGATCAGCAGGGTGACGTAGGGCTGGCGACCCGCCGCCTCCATGCCGGGCGATCCGGCGGGCATGCCGGGCGCGGCGAGCGCCACGGCTGTCGGCCGCTCGCGCAGCAGGCGTTCGACGTCTGTGGACGGCACATGGCCCTCGATCGCATAGGCACCGACTACCGCCGTGTGGCACCCGGCATAGCGATCCGGCACGCCGTACCGCGCGCGGATCGGGGCCAGGTCCTCGCGCTCGACCACCTCAACGGTCCAGCCGGCACCGCGCATGTGCGCCACCCAGCCGTCGCAGCATCCACACCAGGGCGTCTTGTAGGCCGTCATCCGCCGGTCCTGGGCCAGCACCGGCCCCGCGCAGGCGACGGCAACGCTAGCGGTGAGAAGGGTCCGCCGGTTCATGAGTATCGAGGCCATCCGTGTCTCCTAGAACCAGGCCTTCAGGCCGATGACGAACCGGGTGTGCTCAGGCTCTCCGCCCGCCGCGCGGGTGAAGTCGGCTGTGTCGCCGAGCTCCCGGCTCCACTCCACACCGACATAGGGCGCGAACTCCTTGGCGATTTCATAACGCAGCCGCACGCCGGCCTCGACATGGGTGAAGCCCGAGCCCAGACCGAGCTCCGGCACGTCTCCCGCCGAGGCCTCGACCTCGATGCGCGGCTGCAGGATTAGGCGCTGGGTGATGCGCTGGTCGTATTCCGCCTCGACCCGGGCCGTCAGATCGCCCTCGGTCGACAGAAAGGTGGCCGCGTCGACCTCCCACCAGTAGGGGGCCAGACCCTGAAGCCCGAGCACCAGATGGGTCGGGTCCTCGCCGTCGTCGCGGAAATCCTGGCGCACGCCCGCCTGCACGTCCCAGAAGGGCGAGATCGCGCGGCTGTAGAGGGCCTGGACCTCGCCCTCGGCCTCGCCGTCGAAGTCGCCTTCACCTTCGGACTTCCACCAGAAGCGGTTGATGTCGCCGCCGGTCCAGCCCGCGACGTCCCAGGTCCAACCCTCCTCGCCGTCGTCGAACCCGACCTCCAGCCGGTCGACGATGACGGCGGTGGCGCGAACGTCGCCGTTCTCGCGCCTCAGGATGTCGCGGGCGCCGGTCATCCGGTCCGTGCCCCAGATGGCGTCGGCGGCATGGGCCGGGCCGGACAGGGCGGCCGGCGGCAGGGGCGGCTGGCGCGGACGGCCTTCGTCATCCGCGCTGGTCGGCACGTCGGGAGGACCGCCGGCGGACGGACCGCCCATGTCATGACCCGCGTGGGGGTCGCTCTGCGCCGGCATCGCATGACCGGCGTGGGGGTCAGCGGCCTGAGAGGGTGCGCCCATGTCGTGGCCGGCGTGCGGATCGGCGGCCTGAGCCGGCGCGGGCATGGCGTGTCCCGCATGCGGATCAGCCGCCGGGGCCTGCGCAGGCGGCCGGGCCGGTGCCGCGTGGCGGCTGTGATCCTGGGCGGCTACCGCTCCGGCGACGAGCAGCAGAGGCGCGAGCGCGGTCATCAGACGGATCATGCCGCGTCTCCATCCAACGGGCGGACGGTGACGACGTTGAACATGCCCGCGTGCATGTGCATCAGCATATGGCAGTGGAAGGCCCAGTCGCCGGGCGCGTCGGCGGTCAGGTCGAAGGTCACCTTGGATCCCGGCGCGACATTGACCGTGTGCTTCAGAGGCTGATGCCCAGGCGGGCCGCCGGTCACCAGTTCGAAGAAGTGGCCGTGCAGGTGGATGGGGTGAGCCATCATGGTGTCGTTGACCAGGGTCACCCGCACCCGCTCGTTCCGCTCGAAGCGGATCGGCTCGACGATCTCCGAGAACTTGCGCCCGTCGAAGCCCCACATGAACCGTTCCATGTTTCCGGTCAGGTGGATTTCCAGGGCTCGCGATGGCGGCCTCTGATCCTTGTTGGGGGCCAGCGACACCAGGTCGGTATAGACCAACACCCGGTGCGGGACGTCCTCCAGTCCCATGGGCCGCTCGCCCAGCCGGTTGGCCGGGTCCGACGAGATCATGTCCACCCCGACCCCGACCGCCATCCCGGCGGGGGCGTTGTCCGGGTTGCGCATGTCGTGGTCCATGCCCGAGTGGCCCATGGCGGCGTGATCCACCGGGGCGGCGGCGGGCGCGCCGTGCCCCATGGCGGAATGATCCATCCCGTCGTGACCCATGGCCGAGTGATCCATCCCGGCCATCCCACCCATACCCATGTCGCGCATGGTCAGGGTCGGCACCTCGCGCAGGGACGGAACCTCGGCCGTCATGCCGAGGCGGGGCGCGAGCGTCGCCCGCGCCATGCCGGACCGATCCACCGACTCGGCGACGAGTGTGTAGGCGCGGCCCTCGGTCGGGCGGACGACGACGTCATAGGTCTCGGCGACGGAGATCTGGAACTCGTCGGTCTCGACGGGGCGCACGTTCTCCCCGTCGGCGTTGACCACCGTCATCGCCAGGCCCGGGATGCGGACGTTGAAGATCGACATGGCCGAGGCGTTGATGACCCTCAGACGCACGCGCTCGCCGGGCCGGAACAGGCCGGTCCAGTTCTCGGTCGGGCCATGGCCGTTGATCAGATAGGTGTAGGTGGTGCCGTTGACGTCGGCGATGTCGCGCGGGTCCATCCGCATCTGGCCCCACATCTGGCGGTCGGCCAGCGACATGCCGTCCTCGCCCGAGATCAGGCCGGACAGGGTCGTGCGCGACTGGTTGAAATAGCCGGGACTCTTCTTCAGCCGGTCCAGAATCTCGTGCGGATGCAGGAAGCTCCAGTCCGACAGGACGATCACATGCTCGCGGTCGTAAGCCACCGGATCTGCCCCCGCCGGATCGATGATCAGCGGCCCGTAGTGGCCCATCGCCTCCTGGAGGTTGGAGTGGCTGTGATACCAGAAGGTGCCCGACTGGATGAGCGGGAACTCGTACTGGAACGTCTCGCCCGGCCGGATCCCGGGGAAGCTGACGCCCGGCACGCCGTCCATGTGGAAGGGCAGCAGCACCCCGTGCCAGTGGATCGAGGTGCCCTCGTCGAGCGTATTGGTCACCGACAGCCGCGCCGTCTGGCCCTCGCGCAGCCGGATCAGTGGCGCGGGCAGGGTGCCGTTCACGGTGATCGCGTGGCCTGTCCGCCCGCTGACGGTGAAGGACGAATGGCCGACGCTCAACCGCACGTCGGGACCTTCCAGCGTCGGCAGGTCGGCGCGCAGGCCCGGTGATCCGGTCTGCGCCCAGGCCGGCAGCAGGCCTTGCGCGGCCCAGGCCGTCGCTGCGCCGCCCAGTCCCATGAGAAGTCCTCGGCGATTTCGGTCGATCATGGCGTAGGGTCTCGATTCCAGTTGGCGCAGACTTGCACTGCGTACATTGGTACAGAGTCAACGGTATGGCCTGCGACCGACTGTCCCTTCACCCTTACGCCCGTTCGGAGCCGATGATGACCCGCCTGATCCTCGCCGCCCTTCTCGGCCTCGTCGCGGTGCCCGCCTCAGCGCACGACCGTCCGGCCGTGCTGACGGTCACCCAGTCGGTCGATGCCGCCACCGCCCCGGCCATTGTGGTCGTGGACGCCTTTCACGCGGCCCTTGGCTCCGGCGATGCAGACGCCGTTCTGGCGCTGCTGACAGAGGACGTGGTCGTTTTGGAGACAGGCGGGGCTGAGCAGTCGCGTGAGGAATACGCCGGCCATCATCTGCCGGCCGACATGGCCTTCGCCGCCGCCACAGTTAACGAAGTCACGCGCCGCGCCGCCTGGGTCGAGGGTAACATCGCCTGGGTCCTGACCGAAGGGCGGACGACCGGGACCTTCAATGACCGGCCGATCAACAGCCTAGGCGCCGAGACGATGATTCTGCATCGCACGGCCGACGGCTGGCGCATCCGCCACATCCACTGGTCGTCACGGAACGCGCGCTGATGCTCACATCGAGGCCGGCGGCATCTGGACGCCCATCACCGCGACCAGACCCAGCAGAAGGATCCCGGCGGCCATCTCCACACCGACGCTGACCCGCAGGCTTTGAACCGCCTCGCCAGTGTTGTCGCCGGCCTCGATCGCCCGCTCCAGGGCCGGGGTCAGGGTGTAGCGGTTGTGCGAGGCGAGCCAGACCATGATCGTGAACAGCAGCAGCTTTGCGAACAGCAGCTGGCCCCACGTCGTGCTGGCGAGCTGGTCGGCCCCTTCCATGCCGACGAGGAAGGCGGTGTTCACCATCCCGCTCAGGGTCAGCGCCAGCACGGCCGCCGTGCCCACGGATCCGAACCCGGCCAGGGATCGCGCGGAGGCCTCGACATCGCCGGGGTCGCGGCGCGCCAGCATGAGGCAGAAGCCGGCGAGCGCCCCGAGCCACACAGCGGCGGCGAGGGCATGGATGATGTCGGCGACCAGATGGACCGCCCCCGCCGCGCCCGCGCTGGACGCGCCATGGCCGCTCCAGGCGAAACTGGCGGTGGCCCCGGCGAAGGCCACGGCGGCCATCACCGTCATCGACCGTCGGCCTCGCCCCGCCAGCAGCAGGACGACCCCGGCCAGCGCCAGTCCAGCCCGGGCGACATGGGCGAGGCCCAGACTGGTGGACTGAACGACATACCCTACGGCTACCGGGTCCAGAGCCGCGCTCCAGTCTCCAGCCATCATGGCGGTCTGCGCCAGAAGTCCCCCAGTCGCCGCGATCGCCAGCAGCAGTCCGGCACCCACAGCCGTCCGGTGCTGCGCCGTCCTGCCTGGTGTCGCCGGGGAGTAGAGTTGGAACACGGGCAAACCCATCGCGGCGACGGCAGCGGCGAACTGGAGCCACCGCAGAACGACGACGGTCAGGTCGATCGGCACGTCAGCGGACGGTGAAGCTGTAGGTTCCGGTCATTCTGTGCCCGTCTGCCGCCGCGATGGCCCACGTCACCCGATAGGTTCCGGCCGGCAGCGGGGTGGCGAACGCGCCAGCCAGCGTCCTGCCGTCCTCAGACACTGTCTTGGTCAAGACGACGGCCCGACCCCGGCCATCCTCGACCTCTACGGTCGAGAATGGCGCGGCGAAACGCTCGTTGAACGTCAGGCTGATCGTCCGGGGCGCGGAAACCGCAGTGCCATCGGCCGGAGTCGCCGAAACCAGACGCGCATGGGCCAGGACGGGTGAAGCGCTGAGCACCACCGCCGTACAAACGAACAAGGCTGGACAAATGCGAACCATAAGGACCCTCAAGGACAATCCACGCTAAGGCGGCCCGATCCCGGCGCCCGCCGAGAATGATACGAGGCGGCCGAATGGCTCGCCCATCGCTCGGTCAGCAGACCCGAAGCCCCCACCGTCGCGACCCGTGCGATTGATGATCTAGAAGGAAAATGGCGCACCCCCAGGGAGCGCATTCGAACAATCTATTCGAAATCCTCGCTGATTGGAACGATGTTCTTCGAGATACGTCTCTAGCGCAAGTTTCTCCCGCGAACCGGAATGCCGCCCTGCAATCTGACCCCGACGAGCTGCAAAAGCCGCCCGTCAAAGGCCGTCGTCTCTACGGCCAAAGGGGGTAGCTATGGAAAACAGAAGAGCCCCCCAACCGATTTCGGAGCTCTTCAATCCGGAGGCCGAGGGACGTCCGTCCAGGACGAAAGGCTCCGCGCGGCGGTCAACGCTGCCGGTCTCATTGCGGATGTCGTTCGAGGAAAGACAGCGCCTCGACAAGGAAGCTGCGGGGATGTCGATCGCCGCTTACATCCGTTGGAGGCTCTTCGAGCCTGATAGCCCGCCCCCGAAACTGCGGGGCAAGCAGCCGGTCAAGGATCACCAAGCCCTCGCACAGCTTCTGGCGCTGCTCGGCCAATCTCGCCTCGCGAACAACATGAACCAGCTCGCACGCTCCGCGAACTCGGGAAGCCTCCCGTTCACGCCGGAAACCGAGCGCATGTTGAATGAGGCTGCGGACGACATCGCAGAGATGCGGAAGCTGCTGCTCCAAGCCCTCAATCTGGATGCGACATGATCCTGAAAGCCTCGCAACGTAGCGGCGGCAAACAGCTCGGAGCCCATCTGCTCCGAGAAGATCAGAACGAGCATGTCGAGGTTCACGAGGTTTCCGGATTCGTGTCGGAGTGCGTCCAGGGCGCGATGAAAGAGGCCTACGCGATGTCGCGTGGGACTCGCTGCGAGCAATATCTCTTCTCCGTCTCTCTCAACCCCCCGGCGACGGAAGACGCCGGTGTCGAAGCCTTTGAACGAGCGCTCCAGCTCATCGAAGAGAAGACAGGGCTAGCCGGTCAGCCTCGCGTCGTGGTGTTTCACGAGAAAGAAGGGCGTCGTCATTGTCATGCTGTCTGGTCGCGGATCGATGCCGAGACAATGACCGCAAAGCCGCTTCCCTTCTTCAAATCCAAGCTCCGGGAGGTGGCCAAGCAGCTCTTCATCGAAAACGGTTGGGAGCTACCGAAGGGGTTCGTCGATGCGAAGCAGCGCGACCCTCGAAACTTCACGCTTCAGGAATGGCAGCAAGCGAGCCGCGCGGGGCTCGATGCCAAACAGCTCAAGGGGCTGGCGCAGGAAAGCTGGGCCATGTCCGACAACAAGGCGGCTTTCATCCGCGCGATGGAAGAGCGCGGGCTTTTCATCGCTCGCGGTGACAGACGCTCCCACGTTGCCGTGACGATCAACGGCGATGTGTTCGCCGTATCGAAGCTCGTCGGGATGCGGACCAAAGAGATCGCGGCGCGCTTGGGCGATGCGTCTGAACTTCCGAGCGTCAAAGAGCGACTGGCGGACCTAGGCGGCGACATGGCTGCGCGAATGAAACTGCACATTGCCGAAGCGAAGCGGATCGCAGCCGTCGCCATGAAACCGCTGCTCGAACGCAAAGAGGAAATGAAGGTCCAGCATCGTGTCGAGCGGCAAAAGCTCAACGAGGGCCAGGCCAACAGGCGAGCTGTGGAACAAGCGGAACGAGCCGGGAAAATCCGTCACGGCATTATGGGCGCATGGGATCTTCTGACCGGGCGATACGCCGCGCAGCGGCGACAGAACGATCGGGACGCGCTGATGTCTATGCAGCGGGACCGGGCGCAACGCGACGAGCTGGTTCGTCAGCAGCTAGACGACCGCCGCTCTTTGCAATCGGATATCTCGTCGAAGCGGACGCAACACGCATCGCAGATTCTGAAGCTCTACAAGACAGCCTTCGAGTTTCGGGAGATGGCCCGCGATGGACAGGCGCGCGAGCCGGGACGCGGCCTCGAACTGGGTCGCTAAGGTTCATTTGAGCCTGACGCCACTCCTCAAGCCGTCCACCTTTGGCCGACGTTTCCAGACCCTATCCAGACTTTGAAGCTATCCGGTGCAAGGCGCTAAAGGCCTTCTCCACATCCGTTTCGATCCAAGCGGATGCACGATCTTCCCAGTCGGATTCGAGCCCTCCAACGCGGCCCAATGTGGGCGGCGAAGAAACGGAGGACAACATGTTCAAACTCACTCGCGGCGACCTCGCCCAGAAGACCACTTCACAGCTCGCGGCCCTGTTCAATCTGACGAGCCAGCAACTCGGCAGCCTTGCCGATCCGAGCCCAGAGCTCGCGAGCGCAAAGGCGCTTCTTGCCATGATCCGCGACGAGCAAAGCGTTCGCGGTCCCTAGCCGAACTCCGCCGCGCGCCTCGGAAGCGCGCGGCTCTTTTCTCAAAACAGCGATAGTTGCGCCCGGTTCGCCTCGCCGCTGCGCCACTCGGGAGAGAAGGACGCTTGATGCAGCCATGCTTCGACATAGGCTTCGGGATCGTCGTAGCCCTGCACGTTTGCGAACGGCGTGAAGAGGGAACGATAGCCCGTCTCTGTGATCGGTAGCGGTGCTCTGGCCGGTGCGATGCTCTCGACCTCCAGATGCGCCATGTGGGTCTGATCGTCATAGACGAGATAGTCGGGGTTCCAGCGGATTTCGATTTCGATGCCGTTCCAGTGGGTCCGTGTGACAGTGTAGGTGCGCTTCATATCTGCCTCCTTGAGCTAGGGTTCGCGCTGCAACCCGTGCCCGTCGGCGAGACCGGAGGAGGCAAGCCGCAAGCCGCCTTTGTCGGAGGGGGATCACCCGTCCTGCACGAAAGCGAAGCGGAGGAAGGTCGGGGAAACCGTCAAAGGCCCGAAGGCACTGAGGCTCGGGCTAGCGGCGCGCCAGGAGGAGACCTCCTTAGTTCTTGCGATAGGGATTGTGACCCGGATGGGCCGAGATCGCCGGCCCCGTTTTCCTATGGGCCGGAAGCTCGGGGCGAAGCCTAAAGCCCGGTCGCGCTGGCGCGTATCGCCTGCACTAGCCGAAAACCAATACTGTTTAGCTGAACCAATAAAATCAGCAACTTAGGCCTTGCTTGACTAAGACAGGACAATGGATCAATCGCGCTTGTATAAAATTAACCATTATTGCGGTATAGTTACTATTGTAGTTGATTCACGGGGAGCTATATGGGCGCAATATACAATCTGATTACTAGCACTTTATCATTCGCAAAATCTAGTTCCGTTACACATCGCCGAAAAGAGCGCGGCAATATATTCGCAGCACTGTTCGGATCGGTTGCCATGGTCGGCGTGCTTGGCGCTGCGACCATGAACTACATGCAAGGGCCGTTGAACACGGCCGTAAAACTCACCCGCAACAACTCAGCCGAAAGCCAGATGACCATCGCCGGTCAGATCTCGATCATGGCGGCTGCCAACTCAGCCAACGCAGGCGATTGCGACGCTGACGGCATGGTCGAACCTCTGGAATGGAAGCTGGCTGGATCCCTTCCCGCTCCTGTCGGCGGAGGGCTCGTTCCGATGAGCATCGGGATCAGCAAGAAAGACCCGTGGGGCACGGAGTATGGGTATTGTGTCTGGGATTACGGATCGATCATCTTGAACCCTGCTTGCCAAGGCACGCCTGGGGTTGACCGCCGTCTGGAAGGCGGGCTTGATCAGGGCTATCCGGTTGTCGCCCTCGTATCGGCCGGGCCTGATAAAACCTTCTCAACCACCTGCCGTAACTTCTCGACCGGGCCTGGCCGGGCCGATCAGAACAATAACGGAAGCTTGGCTGATGCAGGGGATCTGGAACTGGTCGGCAAGACGGCTGATGCTGATGATATCATTTACACTTACACCTATCAGGAAGCGATGGCGGCGTCTGGCGGCTTATGGACGCTAAAAAGCGGTGATGCGACCAAGGCTACGATCGATAAGGATCTGGAAGTTACCGGCGGGGCCAGGTTCAGCGGTACCGGGATGTTTGACAGGCTGGCCGCAACGGGAAGCGATTATCTTGAAGTTATCAGCGGTTTGAAGCTCGGCAGCGCCACCTTGGTCAATCAGTGCGATCTGGCCAATAACAGCGTGCTTCGTCTTGCAGCCGATAATAAGAGCTTAGAGATGTGCGACGGCACGGCAACGCCGCCTGCTTGGAAGACAGTCGGGGGAGCCGAATCCACAACCACAACCATGATGACCGTTGCTGCCACCGGCTCCTTCACCAAAACCGAAGTCGGCGACTTCGATATCTATCAGTTCACAGGAAGCGGCAGCTTAAACGTGACTGCGCTTGGGAATGATCCAACTGATGGCAGTAAGATAGAATACCTACTGGTCGGCGGCGGCGGCGGGAACGGTGGCATAGGCGGCGGCGGCGCTGGAGGCGTCATCGGGAACACTATGTCTGCGGTTGTCCAGACATATCCAGTTGTCGTCGGTGCGGCGGGAAGTGGATCGACCGCCCTATCGAATATGGGGGGAGACAGCTCCTTCGCAGGTTTAGTTGCCAAGGGCGGCGGCGCAGGTGGTGCGACCCACGCTTGGAACGGCCAAGTGGGCGGCAGTGGGGGCGGTGGGTCCGGCTCAAATGCACCCGGTCCAACGCCAGCACTCGGTATTCCAGGGCAAGGATACGGCGGCTGTCCGGGCTACGCTGTTGGCGGCATTTATGCGGGCGGCGGCGGCGGCGGTGCGGGCGGGCCCTGTCCCAACACGTATCAACCGGGCCCTGGTATGTCGTCATCCATCACTGGAAGCACTGTCACGTACGCCTGCGGTGGAGGCGGGCATCAGTTTTCAGATGGAGCATCTGGAACCGCGCCACCGGGCTGTGTAGGCGGTGCAAACAGGGGGCATGGTGGTAGCTGGTCAGGAAATCCTTACGCGGCCTCTGCCGGTGTCGTCATACTCAAAATCAAACAACGCGGAGGAACGGCTACGTCGAGCATCGCCTATCCTTTAAATGCACCTGACGGAAGTGCTGCGGCACCGTCTTTTAGCTTTACCAGTCAGCCGACGAAAGGAATCTATGTCGACTCAGGCAATCTGAAAATCTCTGGCCTGTCTGCACCTACCGCAAACGACCATGCCGCTAATAAGCAATATGTGGATGCGGCTGTCGCTGCGGCATCGGGCGGAGGAACAAAGCGGATCATTGTTAAGCGTCATAATACAAATAGCTTCCCATCTTGTCCGATAACCTACGCAGCTCTTGGATGTTTCCGAAGTGGAGATAATCCAGGAAAAAGCCCAGGAGACGATGTAGGATCAGGTATTTTTGACAATTCTGTGGATTTAAACCCTTTTGACAAGGGCATAATTTGGAATGGAGCGGCCATTCTAACACATGCTTATCCCCCGTACACATACAGTGGTGGTTGGTATTATGAAGACCAGCAGTTAATGTGGAATGGTATACAAATGGATCGCTGGCAAGCAAGCGCTTACGACGCCAACACTGGTAACTCATATCCTGCGACTTACGGAGTTTGCCTTTGTTCGCCAAACTAGTACATGGCAACTGTGCAACTCGTCTCGGCTTATACATTGTGTCAAATAGGCACCGGGACCTGTTCGCGAGCCGCGATCCAGAAAGGTCGAAGGCATTGATGGGAGCTCTCGATGCGATCAACGGTCGCTTCGGGCGTGAGACTGTTCGGCCTGGGGGCCTGAGAAAAACAGCCGGACGGTCCATGCGGCGGGCCAATCTATCGCCGTGCAACACGACCCGCATCGACGATATTCTGACGGTGAGAGCCTGACTATGCGACGGCGACAGCGTTGAGCTGGACGTTCCGAAGGGCCACGCCGACTTTGAACTTACGATCTTGAGTCAGGAAACGATGGCTCAGCATGAGCTCGTAGCGTGACATGAACGGAAGGTCGGCGATGTCGAAAGCGTCGCGATCATGCAGGATGCAGAATATTACGGTGTAATCTTTCTCGTCTACGTCGCTGTTCTTCGCCGGAATGATCGACGTGAACGCAACTTTGTTTTTTGCGACGTTGGGATGTTCCGCGTTTTCGTCGATCCAGGTGGTGATGTCGGCTCTGCACTGCTGATCGGTGGCAAAAGCGTGAGCGTAAAATTTGCCTTGGGTGAAGAGATGGCTGATCGAAGCAGCCCCTGAAGAATACCGTTTCACGTGCACGATATGTTTTTCGGCATGAAGAAGATCGCACACCTCATACTTCTTCTGGCCGGCCACGGTGAGTTTAGCCTTATCGAGAAGGTAAAGCTCTTCGCATGCCTCAGCCGCCTTCAAATTGTAGACCTCCTCTCGGTTTTCCCCTTTGTCCGCGCTCCAGATGTTGACGGCCGAAGGGAGGAAGTCTGCCTCGACCGTCATCTCGTTCTCAGCGAAGTACGTCTCGACGGTGGCTTTGAGTTCTTCTGAAATCTCTCGCCATTGCCCGTTCGAAAGGACGAATGTTCTCCCGTTCAAATCGACCTCGGCCACAAGGCAGCGGTAGGCATTCCAAATTTTGAACGTCTTGTTCTGCTCGGAATCGAACCGGAAAATCGGCCAGCGCTTAAGGGTGTCAGACGTGAGGCCCTTTAGGCGTCGACGCGGGGCGTCTACGAGATCGCCGATCCGCAGGTCTTCGTAAGTGGCAGGCGCATCGTCATCGTCTTTGATCTCGACGTACGCGTAGGATGTATCGTCACCTTCAACGAACTCAGGCGGTGCAAGGTGGATGCGGTCGAACTGCTTGGCGATGATGGCCGCGCATAGAAGGTTGTCGAGGCTTTCAATGACAACCGGATCGTTCTCGTGCCTAAGGGTATCGTACGATTTAAAGGCGGTGGATTGGTAGTCGTTCGATAAGTAGCGCTCCTCCAACTTCGTGCAGAGACCTGCTAGGTACTTCCACGAAATCTCGTCATCCTTGGGGAACTTGATTAGGATCGAGTCCTTACCTTTGAAGGAGTCGATTGCTTCCCGGTAGGCCGGTTTCACGCTTCCAGAAATTGTTCTGAGAAACTCTGCCTCGGAGTTGATGCCGAACACCCCTAGGGATGCCCCCGTGCTCGCTTGTCTCTCTGTTTGGCGACTGATTGACTCGTGGGCCGTAGTCTGGACCCGCTTTAGACCTTCGTCGTGGCAAATATTCATCCCGACCTTGATGCCGAAGTCGTAGACGATCTGGTCTTTGTCGAGGAAGCTATCGCCGTGCTGCCCAAACGCCGCGACGTAGTGGGAGTCGTCAGAACCATCTTGTTTGATCCTCAGCGCCATAATCGCGCGTGGAAAACGGTTATGCGCAGAAAACCTGTACTTCTTTTCGGCGAAACCAGAGTTTAAGAACTTAAGCCAAGGAATGGCGTCTTCGGTTTTCTCGCCGCCTCCGGCATTCTCGAATTTGATGTAGCCGTCGAAATTGTCTTCGCTCTCGAAGCGATCGTACGTTGCCAAGTCTCCCTTCAAGAACTCTGAAAACTCGACACCTGCCTTGATCTTGTAGAGTGTGACCTTCTTAAACTCAGTCATATTTACCCAGCCTTGCGTTTCGCTTCCCCGTTAAGGCAAGACTACACCCGGCTAGGTGGAAAACACCAGTACAGATAGCGAAGGTTCGGGAGCGCTGCGGTCGACCCGCTAGCCGATCATTCTTGATAGTTTCGGATCGCGTCTCGATCCAACTGGTCCGCCGGTACAAGCCGATAGTGGCGCTCGTCTACGACACGGATTTCATCGTCCTGCAGCGTCAGTTCGAAGAGGGCGACGACACCACCATCCATGAACTGAGCTGAGATTGCGCGACACCGAACGCCGGGGAATTTCTGCTCGACGAAACGTATATCCTGCGTGGTCTGAACGACTCCGATCTGGTCGTTCCCGCCCTTCGCTTGGACAGGGATGACGTAATGGCAGCCGCGCTTATCTAGCCCGATATAGAGCTCGTCGATCTCAATCTGACCGATGCCTTTCACCGTCGTTCGCAGGTGATTTTGGAGGCTGTACGTTGTCAGGCCCAGGAAGGTATCGATCAGCCGATTGTAGCGAACGATAGCCAGAAGGGCCTGCTCGTCATCGAGCGCATACGCGCGAATAAGCTCTGGGGTCGCGTCCGGGATCGATATCCGAACCAAATCTTCGCGCGGCAAAATTCGCTGCGCTTTGACCAGCTTGAACCTGTAGCGCGCCCGCCCCGCGCCCTCGATAATCCACTCCAAGCCCTCGGGTTGCGTGGAAACGATGTCGTCCGGCAGAGCGTTTCTGAACCGGAACGAGTAGATCAGATCGCCCAGGTTTTTCGGTAGCTTGATATCGAGCGCAGCCGCGACAGTTTCGATCTCTTCGCGAGCGAACTCGAAATCGGTCACACCATCGGACCAATGCTTCGAGAAGATATTCTGGATTAGGACTTTGTAGCGGTTGGCAGCGGGATCCGGTCTAGCCATTGACCACCCTCAGCCGAACCCGCGTCGCCTCGATTTCCTGTTGGGTGCGCTTCTTGGCCCCGCTCTTCTTGTCGCGGCGGCTGTTTGGACGCGGAACGCCGAAGTGCTCCGCCGCGTCAGACATCTCCATGTAGAGGAGACCGGGATTCCCGAGCTCCAATACTTTGTCGGGGTTTGTCGGTTTACGACGAAGGGCGACCATCATGCTGCTCGCGATCGCGCGCGCAAGCGGCGGCGGCACAGCGTTTCCAATCTGTCTCGCACCATGCCACTTCGTCGAGTGGAGCCTGAACCAATCGGGGAAGCCATGCAGCCGCGCCATCTCGCGGACGGTAATGCAGCGGTTGTAGGCGTAGTGGATCGGTCGCGGGCTTGTGAACGCTCCCCTGGCTCCATCGGTCCCTGCTCGCAGGGTGTTGGACAGCCCTTTCGGAGGCAGCTTGAAGAAGCGGCTGATAGGTTCGACGGCTCCGGTAGGAGTCTCGGAGAACCGCCTTCTCGAAATCGCCGTATGCTCCGTTCTGGCGCTCGAAGTCAGAACGCCGGGGTTCCAGTTTCGCACGTAGCCGTAATGCCAGGACTCATTTGCGAGGCAACGCATCTCGCGCGCGTATTCGCTCGGCACCCCGAAGTTCGACGTTCGGACGGCGTCGGTCTCGCATAGCGTCGCGAAGCGGTCCGCGTCGGGAAGGTCGCCGATAGCCTGCTGGCAGTTCGGGCCGGTCGGCAGACCGGCGATCGCTTTCTTCCCATCCGCCGAGTTGGTGAAAGGCAGGGGATAGGCGGGAAGCTCTTGGCCCTTTTTCACACCCATCAGGATGAGGCGTTGTCGGTGCTGGGGCACTCCGTACGACGCCGCGTCCAGCACTTGCCACGGTAGGCGAACGTCGTAGCCGGCCTTATCGAAGGCCTCGACGATCTCGTCGAGGACGGCTCTTTGGCTTCCTACCGTGAGACCCTTCACGTTCTCGAAAACGAACGATTTCGCATCGAGCTCCGAAACGAGGCGAACGAACTCCAGAACGAGCTGGTTTCTCGGATCGTCCAAGACGCGATGGCCGATCATCGAAAAGCCTTGGCAAGGTGGGCCGCCGAAGACGCAGTCGATGGGCGTCTTCCCGATTTTCGCCCGCAAGCGAATCTCGGCGGCGGAGAGGCCGACGACGGAGCGCGCGAGGACGGTGGTCTCCGGGAAATTGAACTCGTGCACCGCGCAGTGGATCGGATCGATCTCAACGGCAGCGGCAACGTCGAACCCGGCTTGCTCGAAGCCGAGGCTCATTCCGCCCGCGCCAGAAAAAAGATCGATTGCGATTGGTCGCACTCGTTGCCGCCTTTCAAAGTCTCTCAGGCCAAGCTAGTCGATTCACGGAGTGATGTCGATCGTTTTTTTCGAGTTATCGACAAATTCGGAAAGAGTTTTCCGTAAAGATTCAACGTCTTTGAGCTCGCACTGCCAAACGGTCAGCACGGTCCAGCCTGCCGCTTCGAGCGCTGCTACGTTCCTGCGATCTCGCTCTTCGTTCGCCTGGAGCTTGGGGAGCCAGTAGTCGAGCCTCGATTTCGGAGCGCGCCCCTTGTCGCAGCCGTGGCCGTGCCAGAAGCAGCCATGAACGAAGATCGCCTTTCGCTGTCGTCGAAAGACGATGTCCGGCTTGCCGGGCAGTTCCTTCGCGTGAAGACGATAACGAAAGCCTTGGGCGTGCAAGAGACGCCGCACGATCCATTCGGGCGCGGTGTCTTTCGTTTTCACGGACCGCATGATCCGCGACCGTTGGCTTTCCGAGCGGGTGTCCGTCGCCTTATCCTTGGTGCATCGGCAATGTCAGCCGTACTCACGGATATAGGTCGGTGCACTCGACGGACCATACCCGTCGAACAGATCGGGAAGCCAAAAGCGCGAGGAACGCGGGACAGGTTCAGGAGGTGTCCTGATCGCGGGTCAAGGGTTCGACAACCCTTGTCGGGTTCAGGGCGCGATCGCCCTGGCGGCATCCAATCGGCGAACGGTTGGCCCCTCGGGAAGAGTCAGGGATGCAAGGGCAGAAGGCACTGCTCATGGGGTCAAGGGGAGCTCGAAGGCTCCTTTGTTATGGGGTCGAGGGGAGAATGAAATCTCCTTCGTCATGGGGGTGTCGGGGGAGCTTGAAGGCTCTCCTGATTGGTGGTGCATCGGCCAAACGATGCGTTGGTACGGAGTAGAAATCCCGACCGGAGGGAGTGGGTTGAAACGCAGCGCCAAAGGCCGGGGGGATCCAACGGGGGCTCGCAGCGGGCCCCCTTGGCAAGTGAGCGTGTAGTTACACGCACATCTTGCGGTCAGCGTAAGCCCGGCTTCGACTTGATCTTTCTCCCATAAGAACGGGACATCGTTTCTATCGTGATGGCATTACCATCGAGAGCGACATGCCCCGGATCAGCATCACCTCAGAGCAATCGCGAAAGCCTCGGCATTCCTCCCGTTCGATTGTCATCCCGCCCGACGACGTTCTTCTCGATCGCAAATTTCAGCGTCGGGTCGCTGTCCTTCTCGCGTCCCTCAACATTCCGCGTCGCCGAATCGCCGACTGGATCGCAGATACGATCTACGGCTTCGGCGGCAAAATCGAAGACTCCGATGGCGACCGTTTCGGACTCTATCCGGACGATGTCGACGAGGCCTTCGATAACGAAGGGTCGTTCCGGTGGATCAGCGACTTTGTGAAGCTCGCCGATAGGCCGTCGCGACAATCTCCTCAGCGCCGGGTGTTGGCGCGCATTCGGTTGATCGTGCTTTGCCTCATCATCTGCGGCCTGCTCGAGTCGTGGGGCGAGGAAGAGAAGGACGCGCCTGAAAGTCCTGTCGAGATGTTCAATGTCTATCGCAGCCGCCGTGCGAGGGCCGCCTACATGGCGGAGCTCGCTCGGGACATCGCGGCGTTCGACGCTCTGCTTACCGCGCGTCCGATTTGGGCACGGGTGCACAGTTCGGTCATGGCCAAGATCGAGGATCGCCTCTGACTTTTTCCCACAGCAGCTTCGCTGCTGTGGCCGTCTGAACTCCGGATTTTACGGAGGATACGGGCATGAAATATCACATCGAGTACGGCCAGCCTTCCGAGCGGGTCGAAAGCCAGGCGCGCGCCGCGAACGACGAAGCCGGCCGCGGCATGGTTCGCTATCAACCCCGCCGCCGTTTCGCGATGCCTGACATCGCGAAAACCGTGAGCACCTTCGTGCTCGCGGGTGCCGTGTTTTTCGGCACGGAGGCACTCGCGCCGGATTGGGCGAAACCGTCCACGCTTCTTGGAACCTACGACGCGAGGGTCAGCTCCGCCGTCAAGGCGGCGGAGCTGACACAACAGGCCCGCTACGAGGCCTGGGCTTTCGAGGCAAAGCTGAGCGTCGATCAGCAGCTCGAACAATATCGGGCAGTGAATCAAGCCGTGCTCGGACACTATCAGGCGACCTATGATCGGGGTCGCGTCTTCGCAGAAGCTGCGGCCCGCATTCAGAGCCAGTATGTCGCCGCGCGCATGAGCCAGACTCAAGCGACCCAAGCGACCGATGTGGCGATCGTGAACTGGACCCGTCTGTTCGGGAGACTGGCCGACGCGGTGGAACCGGGTGCCGGTGCCGCTGCGCTCAACTATGCCGATGGTTTGAGCGCACGGATGTCGGACGAGCTGACCGACGCCGCGACCCGTGGCGTCACTATCGAAGTCGATGGGTGGGACACAGGTCTGGCGTCCATCTCCGAGCTGGAGCGCCAGTACGCATCGTTGAAACCGATTGAACTTCCGCCTCCGCCGCCGCTGGGCGAGGCTTCGGCGACGACGCGCTGATGCGGAGCAACACCTTCTTGAACGGGATGCAGGGCTTTATGGCCCTGCATCAACAATCTGTCCGAATGGAACGCGAACGCGAAGCTCAACGTCGCGCGGAAGAGGTTGAAGCTGCGATGACGTCCGCTCAACCGAGCGGACGCCTCGGCGACTCACGCCTGGCCGATCTGGCCGACGTGACGGCTGCCGATCTGTTCGACTCGCGCGGACTGTTTCTCGGGGCGTTCGAAGGCCGACCGATCTTTTTCAAAGGGGATGGGCCGATGCTGACCTACCTCCGAACGGGCGGAGGGAAAGGTCGCGATCTCCTGCTTACGAACATGGCGCATGTCCAAGACCGAAGCCTTGTCATCATCGATGTCAAAGACGGCGAGAACCAATACGCATCGGCCCATCATCGCAGCGAGATGCTCGGCACGAGATGCGTGTTCCTCAATCCATTCGGCATCCGAGGCGTGCCCGATACGCCGATCAATCCGCTTCAGATCCTCCTCGACATTCTCGCCTCTGGAAACTCGATCGACAGCGAGGCGGCTGAGATCGCGCAAATCCTGTTGCCGCCGCCGCTAAGGCAAGGCGACGATGCGTGGGTGAGGAAGGGAGCCCTGCGGCTCCTGACGATGCGGATGGAGTATCTGGCGCAGTTCGAGCCGGAGCTCTGCTCGCTCTCCGGATTATGGCGGTTCGTGAACGCCGATCACGCGGACACGATGATGGCCTACGACATGATGTCGACTTGCGGCCACGAGGCTATCGAGCGGAAAGCCGGAGCGATGGTGCGGACCCTGGCCAAAGCACCGAAGCAGTACGAGGCGTACAAGGCCGACGCGATTGAAGCTCTTGAATCATTCGAGCCGGGGAAAGCGTTCGAGAGATCGACGAGCTCTCACACCTTCGACTTCGCGAGGCTCAAACACGAGCCACACTCCGTCTACCTCATGGTGCCGTCGGAAAAGATCGGAGTCGCGGCACCGTGGGTAAGCCTGGTCTTGAACTACGCAATCGAGACGATTGCCAAAGAGGCGGGACAGCTTCGGACGACGTTTCTGCTGGACGAGTTTGCGCAGCTCCCGCCCGCGCCTGCGATCATGAAGGCGCTACGGTTGTATCGCGGCAAAGGGGTCCAACTTTGGTTCTTCGCTCAAGGTCGGTTCTCGATGGCGGAGCGTTGGTCGCGAGAGGCCGTCAAAGAGTTTGAGGATCAGTCCGCTGTCATCACCATGAAGAACGTCAAAGAGCCGGACCTTATCCGCGATCTCCAGCTCTGGTCGGGAAACGCCACCGTTTTGATGCGAGCCGTCAATCACAGCGGCGGGCCGGTCGAGGTGGCTGGTTCGAATCTCGGCGAAGCGAAGCGTTTCGTTTTGCAGAGCGAGAACATTCTCGGTCTCAAAGAGAACGAGCAGCTCCTCCGTGTTTCCTCGATGCCGAGACTGGTCGTCGCCGAAAGCGTCCCGTTCTTCGAGGTCAATCCGTGGGCCTCCCAAATTCGAGACGTTCGCGATCTTCACACTGGCGCGCGTCATGTATAAGTTGCATTTTTGCCACGGTGATGTATAATAGTTATAAGTAGTAGGGCGTCTCTGTAAGTAAGTTACGTCTGAGTGAGGATGTAACAGGGCACTTTTTCCCACAACATAATCCGACCAGACATAGAAATCACTTTCACGATGCTCTCAGGGGCATCCTTGTGATGGTGATAAGTTATGGCGACGCAGAGAAGCATCTCGCCTGAAGCTATGGATCGATACCGCGCTCTTGTAGCCAATCTAGAGATTGGCCAGGAGCAGAAAGACGACGTCATTCATGTCGTCCACGGCATCATGCAGTCTTTCATCGACATCTCGTTTGGCAACGACTCCGCTCAGATTTCCAGAGGGAAAAGCCTTTCAGACTCTTTTCGTGCGAATGCAGATTGTGATAATCTCACAGCTAATCGAATAGATAAACACGATAGCGGTTCTTCAAGTTTTCCTCGCTTGAACTTGGAGTCGTGAGAAGGCCCGAAAATGAAATCTAAAGCCGAACAGCAAGCCGTCATTTATTGCCGCGTCAGCTCTGCCAAGCAGACCACGCGGGGAGACGGCTTGTCGAGCCAGGAAACGCGCTGCCGCGAGTATGCCAAGTACCGGGGCTACAAGATCGCGCGAGTGTTCAAAGATGACACCACGGGCGGCATCGCAGGCCGCCCTGGCATGAAAGAGATGCTCGCCTACATCCGCGCCAATCGGCGCGAACGGGTGGTCGTCATTATCGATGACATCAGCCGCTTTGCGCGTGATTTGGAAGCGCATCTTCAGCTTCGTGCGGCCCTCGCGTCGGCAGGAGGAGTGCTGGAGTCGCCGTCGATAGAGTTTCGCGAGGACTCCGACAGTAAGTTGGTCGAGCATCTGCTCGCGAGCGTCTCCCAGCATCAAAGACAAAAGAACGGGGAGCAAACGCTCAACCGAATGCGCTCGCGCGTGCTCAACGGCTATTGGGTCTTTCAGGCCCCTTGGGGTTACACTTACGGCAAAGCCACGGGCGGGGGGAAAATCCTCGTCAGGTCCGAACCTCTTGCGACGATCATCGAGGAGGCGTTTCAATCCTTCGCCAGTGGACGCCTATCTTCCATTGGAGAGGTGAAACGCTTTTTCGAAGCGCATCCGGATTTTCCGCGCACCCGGCACAACGTCGTCCTGCACGAACGGGTGAGACAGATTTTCACGCAGCCGCTCTATGCGGGCTACGTCGAGCTTCCGAGCTGGAACGTCGCTCGTCGCAAGGGTCATCACGAGGCGCTCATCGATCTCGCAACCTTCGAGACCGTTCAGGAGCGGTTGATCGGAAAACCGCGCGCACCGGCGCGTGTGGATTTGAACGCGGACTTCCCCCTGCGCGGGTTCGTTGCATGCGATGACTGCGGCCACCCCCTCACGGCGAACTGGTCCAAGGGTGAGTTGCGGTCATACCCTTACTACCTGTGTCGCCAGCCGAGCTGCGAGAGCAAGGGGAAATCCATTGCCCGCGATAAGGTTGAAAGCGCATTCGAAGAACTGCTGCGTTCATTGACCCCGGCGAAAGAGCTGTTCGATCTCGCGTCGGCAGTGTTCCGCGATCTTTGGGATAGCCAACGCGCCCGGAGCTCGGAGCGTAAAACTGCGTCAGCGAGAGAGATAGCGGATATCGACAAAAAGGTTGCCTCACTGGTTGACCGGATTGTCGATAGCGACAGCAAGCCGGTCGTCGCAGCGCTCGAAGCGCGCGTCGAAGAGCTCCAGCACCGCAAGCTCTTGTTGGCTGAAAACATCGAGAAATGCGGAGCGCCGCTGAGGGGCTATGACGAGACTTTTCGAACGGCGATGAGCTTTCTCTCAAGCCCTTGGAATCTCTGGCAATCTGAGTCTATCGAAGACAAGAGAGCCACCCTCAAACTGACCTTCTCAGGGGTGCTGAGATACCATCGAAAAGAAGGCTTTCGAACGCCCGAAATATCGTTGCCGTTCAGTGTGTTAGGCGACGTTTTAATGTCTAAAATGGAGATGGCGCGCCCGGAACGATTCGAACGTCCGACCCTCAGATTCGTAGTCTGATGCTCTATCCAGCTGAGCTACGGGCGCGCACAGGCCTTGACGGCGAGGGCGGGTATCTAGCGGAGCGTCCTCGCCCGCGCAACCCGGATTTGGCGCCCGCTTTCCGGTCCGGGCTTGGCGCGGGCGCGCGGGGCCCCTAGGTCGGAAGACGTCCCTCCCGTCGCCGGATCCTCGCCCATGCGTCTCGCCGTCCTCTCTCGTTCCGCGGTCGCCGTCCTGACCCTGATGCTGGTCGCCTGCCAGCCCTCGGTCGCGGCCCTGCCCGCGCCGACGACGACGGAGACCGTCGAGGCCCCGCCGCCCGCGCGCGGTCCCTTCGTCTCCGCCGCCAATCCGCTGGCGGCCGAGGCGGGGCTGGAGGTGTTGCGGAGCGGAGGTTCGGCGGTCGACGCCGCCGTGGCCATCCAGGCGGTGCTGGGCCTGGTCGAGCCCCAGTCCTCGGGCCTGGGCGGCGGGGCCTTCCTGATGCATTTCGACGCCGGGACCGGGGAAACCGTCGTCTATGACGGACGCGAAACCGCCCCGGCCGCCGCGACGCCCGAGCTTTTTTACGAGAACGGCCGTCCGCTCTCCTTCCCCGACGCGGTGCTGAGCGGCCGCTCGACCGGCGTGCCGGGGGCGGTCGCGGCCCTGGCGATGGCTCAGCAAGAGCATGGCCGCCTGCCGTGGAGTCAGTTGTTCGGCGAGGCCGAGCGCCTGGCGCGCGACGGCTTCGTGGTCAGCCCCCGTCTCGCGGGCATGATCGCCCTGACGCGCGGACAGGCCCGGACGGAATGGGCTGACGCCTATTTCACAAAGGCCGACGGCCAGCGGTATCAGACAGGCGACGTGCTGCGGAACCCGGCCTATGCCGAGACCGTATCGACCCTGGCCCGCGACGGGATCGAGGCCTTCCGGGCCGGCCCCATCGCCGACGCCATCGTCCAGGCGGTGCGGGCCGAACCCCGTCCGGGCGCCTTGACCGGAGCCGATCTCGCCGCCTATCGGCCCATCAAGCGCGACGCCCTGTGCCGGCCGTTCCGGGTCTATGTCGTCTGCGTGCCGCCGCCGCCGTCCAGCGGGGTGGCCCTTCTGCAGCTGCTGGCCATGGCCGAGACACCGACCATCGCGCCCCTGCTGGCGCAGGGCGAGACGAGCGCCGAGGCCTGGGTCGCCTTCGCCCAGATTCAGCGGCTGATGTACGCCGACCGCGACCGCTACGTGGGCGACCCAGCCTTCGTGGGCGTGCCCGTCGCCGGCCTGCTGGACGAAGACTATGTCGCCGCCCGCGCGGCGCTGGCCCCCGGCCTGACCGGCGCGGCCGAGGCCGGCACGCCGCCCGGTGGCGTCTTCCGCGCGCCCGACGCCACGACCGAGCCGGTCGGCACCAGCCATTTCGTGGTGGTCGATGTGGAGGGGAACGCCGTTTCCATGACCACGACGGTCGAGAGCGTGTTCGGCTCGGGCCGGATGGCGGCGGGGTTCTTCCTCAACAACCAGCTGACCGACTTCTCGTTCAACCCGACCCGGTCAGACGGCGGTGAGGCCGCCAACGCCGTGGCCCCCGGAAAGCGTCCGCGCTCGTCCATGTCGCCGGTCATCATCCTGGACCGGAACGGCCGTCTGGTCGGTGCGGTGGGGTCGCCGGGTGGTCCGTCCATCCTGGCCTACAACGCCAAGGCGTTGATCGGGACGCTGGTCTGGGGCCTGCCGATGCAGGCGGCGATCGACCTGCCCAATCTCGTGGCGCGAGGCGGGGGCTTCGGGGCCGACACGGCCCGCTTCGGCCCGACCCTGACCGAACAGCTGGCGGTGGCCGGGATCGTTCTGGCCCCCAACCAGTCCGAGACGTCCGGGCTGCACGGGGGACTGTGGCGGCAGGGACCCGACGGCTGGGCCTGGGACGGCGGGGCCGACGACCGGCGCGAGGGCGTCGCCCGAACCGAGTGATCCCTACCTCAGCGCCAGCGTCACCTGCTTGATCTCGACATATTCGTCGATGCCGTGGGTCGAGCCCTCGCGGCCGTAGCCGGACGCCTTGACCCCGCCGAAGGGGGCGACGGCCGTCGACATCAGGGCGGTGTTGACCCCGATCATGCCGGCCTCGATCCGCCGCCCGACCCGCATGGCGCGGTCCAGGTCGCGGGTGAAGACGTAGGAGGCCAGGCCGAATTCGCTGTCGTTGGCCTTGGTCAGGCATTCCTCTTCCGTCTCGAACGGAAACACCGGGATGAGGGGGCCGAAGGTCTCCTCCTCGCGGAACAGGGTGTCGTCGCCACCCAGGGTCACCGTCGGCTGGAAGAAGCGGCCGCCGAGCCTGTGGCGTTCGCCACCGGTCAGAACCCGGGCTCCTGAGGCCACGACCCGCTTCAGGTGATCCTCGACCTTGGCCACGGCCTTGTCCTCGATCAGGGGGCCGACCTTGACGCCGTCCTCGAAGGCCGGACCGACGGGAATCTTCGCCACTGCCTCGGCCAGCTTCGCGGCATAGGCCTCCGCGACCGACGCCTGCACATAGACACGGTTCGGACAGACGCAGGTCTGGCCGGAGTTCCTGAACTTGCCCTTGATCGTCTCGGCGACCGCCAGGTCGAGGTCGGCATCCTCGAACACCATCAGGGGCGCCGAACCGCCCAGCTCCATCGACACCCGCTTCAGCGTCGGCGCGCACTGCTCCGCCAGCTTGCGGCCCACAGGGGTCGAGCCGGTGAAGCTGAGCTTGCGGATCAGCGGCGAGGACGTCAGCACTCCGCCGATGGTCGCCGCATCGCCGGTAACGACGCTCAGCGCGCCCTTCGGCAGGCCCGCCTTGTAGGCCAGTTCGACCAGGGCGATGGCGGTGAACGGCGTCTGGCTCGCCGGCTTGACCACGGCGGTGCAGCCCGCCGCGAAGGCCGGGCCGAGCTTCCTCGTCAGCATCGCCGCCGGAAAGTTCCACGGCGTGATCAGGGCGCATGGCCCCACGGCCTCGCGGAACGTCACGATCACATGACCCAAGGGGCTGTCCTGGGTGTCGCCCAGCAAACGCTCGGCCTCGCCCGCGAACCATTTCAGAAAGCTGTTGGCATAGACGGCCTCGCCCCGAGCCTCCTCGAACGGCTTGCCGTTCTCCAGCGCCATCAGGCCGCCGAGGCCATCCAGGTTCTCGTCGATCAGCCGGGCCCATTCCCGCAGGAAGGCCGCGCGCTTGTGGGGATCGCTGCGCGACCAGTCGGGAAAGGCGTCATGCGCCGCCTGAACCGCGCGCTCGGTCTCGGTGACGCCCAGGTCGGGCACATGGCCGATGATTTCGCCGGTCGCCGGGTCGTCGACGGCGATGCGCTTGGCGCCCGTCACCGCTTCTCCGGCGATCAGGGCGTGTTCGCGCAGAAGTTTCAGGCCGGCGTCGCGGGCGGCGGTGGTCATGGGTCAGGCTCCGAATAGTGTCTCCCTCCCCCTCATGGGGAGGGACCGCGAGGCGGAGCCGAGCGCGGGTGGGGGCGTATAGAGCCTGCGCACGGACAGAACGTCCCCACCCGGGCTTCGCTACGCTCCGCCGTCCCTCCCCATAAAGGGGAGGGAGACGTTTGGTTCAATGCCCTATTGGCAGGCCAGGCACTCGTCGTAGTCGGTGCGGGCGGCTGAGAAGAGGTCAGGCTGGTTCGGATCGGGCTCCGACGCCTCGGCCTTGTCCTCGGCCCCGGCGAAGGCGGCGCGCTGCACGGACTTGGAGCGCAGGTAGTAGAGCGACTTCACGCCGGTCTCCCACGCCTTCCAGTGCAGCATGTGCAGGTCCCACTTGTTCACATCTCCGGGAATGAACAGGTTGATCGACTGGGCCTGGCAGATGTCGGCCGAACGGTCCGCCGACAGCTCGACGATCCACCGTTGATCCAGCTCGAAGGCGGTCTTGAACACGCTCTTCTCGTCGTCGGTCAGGAAATCGAGATGCTGGACCGAGCCCTCGTGCTCCAGGATCGAGGACCAGACGGCGTCGGTGTTCTTGCCGTAGCCTTCCAGAAGTTGCTCCAGGTACGGGTTCTTGACCGCGAAGGAGCCTGACAGGGTCTTGTGGGTGTAGATGTTGGCCGGGATCGGCTCGATGCCCGCCGAAGTCCCGCCGCAGATGATGCTGATCGAGGCCGTCGGCGCGATGGCCAGCTTGTGGCTGAACCGCTCCATGACGCCGCGCTCGGCCGCGTCTTCGCAGGCACCCTTCTCTTCGGCCAGCAGGCGGCTCGCCTTGTCGGCCTCGCGGCGCAGGTGCTTGAACAGCCGCATGTTCCACGACTTGGCCATGGCGCTCTCGAAAGCCACGCCCTGGGCCTGCAGGAAGGAGTGGAAGCCCATCAGGCCCAGACCCACCGACCGCTCGCGCTTGGCCGAATAGACGGCGGCGGCCATTTCCGGCGGGGCGCGGGTGATGAAGTCCTCCAGAACATTGTCCAGGAACCGCATCACGTCCTCGATGAAGCGCGGCTCCTCGCGCCACTCCAGGAACTTCTCGGCATTGACCGACGACAGGCAGCAGACCGCCGTCCGGTCGATGCCCAGGTGATCCGGCCCGGTGTGCAGCATGATCTCGCTGCATAGGTTGGACTGCTTGACCTTCAGGCCCAGGTCCCGCTGGTGCTGCGGCATCTGCCGGTTCACCGTGTCGGAGAAGATCAGATAGGGCTCGCCGGTCTGCAGCCGAATTTCCAGGATCTTCTGCCACAGGCTGCGGGCGTCGACCTTGCGGATGACGGCATTGTCCTTGGGCGAACGGAGCGCGAAGTCCGAGCCCGCCTTGACGGCCTCCATGAACTCGTCGGTGATGTTGATCCCGTGGTGCAGGTTCAGGGACTTGCGGTTGAAGTCGCCTGAGGGTTTGCGGATCTCCAGGAACTCCTCGATCTCGGGGTGGTGGACGTCGAGATAGACAGCCGCCGAGCCGCGACGCAGGCTGCCCTGGCTGATCGCCAGCGTCAGGCTGTCCATCACGCGGATGAAGGGAATGATGCCCGAGGTCTGGCCCGCGCCCTTCACCTTCTCGCCGATGGAGCGGACCCCGCCCCAATAGGTGCCGATGCCGCCGCCGTTGGAGGCCAGCGACACGTTCTCGTTCCAGACGCGCTGGATGCCGTCCAGGCTGTCCTGGACCGAGTTCAGGAAGCAGGAGATGGGCAGGCCTCGGTTGGCCCCGCCGTTCGACAGCACCGGCGTCGAGGGCATGAACCACAGCTTGGACATATAGTCATAGACGCGCTGGGCGTGGTCGGCGTCGTCCGAGAAAGCAGTCGAGACCCGGGCGAACATGTCCTGATAGCTCTCGCCCGGCAGCAGATAGCGATCCTCCAGCGTCTTCTTGCCGAAGTCGGTCAGCAGGTCATCGCGCGAGCGGTCCAGTTCGAGGGAGCGCACCACTGTCAGATGCGGCCTCTCGGTCGTCGGCGCGGCCGCAACCGACTGGATTTCCACCGTCTTCAACGCTTCACCGCCAGCCATGGTCGTCTGTATCCTGAACAAATTCTCGAATGAGCCGCCTGCGCCCTGACCACATCATCTTGTGGCCGAAGCGCTCCCCAAGCCCACATATGGGGCGCAGATGGTGAACGACCCGTCAACGGCTTGACGCGTTCTTTTGCGCGCGAATCACATCGGGACGGGGGATGAGCCTGTTGAAAAGGCGCGACGGCGATGCGACGGCCAGCCTCGCCCGTCGATCAACAAGCCGTGATCGGGGCGGCGCACCTGGGCCTCCTGCGCAAGGCCCGGTTTGACCGACCGACGCTCGTCGAGATGCGAGATTTCATTAGGCCAGCAACGCGCACGGCGTTAACCATGGCGGTCCGTGACCCTCGGAGGTCGTCATGATCAGCTTGATCCTCGCCGCCATTATCGCCGCGCCCGCGCCACAGGCCGTTCAGGCGACGCTGCAGTCGTGTGCCATGGAAGGCGGCCGCTGGGTCTGCCGCTATGCCGTTCCGGACATCGAGATCGTGCCTCTGCCGGGCGATAATGTCGTGGCCGACGCGCCGGCCGCCATCCTGACCAGTCGCCCGGGCGAGGCGCCCTCCGCCGCGGAGGTCGAACCCGCCGCTCCTGCGACCCCTGTCCCGATCGCTCCGGAGCGGCGAACGGTCGCGCTCGACGCCGGCATCCTGACCGAGCGCGAGGCGCGTCTGGTCGCCCGCTGCGCGGATGCGCCCTGGTACGCCGTCTGCCTGCCTGACGACCGCCGCGCCGCCCGGGCGCTGAAGGAAAAGGAAGACAGCTTCCTGGCCGTCCGCTCGGCCGTCACGGCTCGCCTGGCCGCCGACGACTGCGAGGGGGCGGTCAAGGCCGCTCTCGACGGTGGCTATCTCGACCTCGCGGGCCAGGCCCGGGCCTTCTGCGCGGCGCCGGCCGCGCAGCCGACCGTCGCCGACTAGCGGACCTGATCCATCTCGGCCGCGATCCGCGCAGCTGCCATCAGCGGGTTGTTATCCGCGATCACCGGTCGCGCCACCACCAGGTGCGTCGCGCCGGCTCTCAGCGCCTCAGCGGGCGTCGTCACCCTTCGCTGGTCGCCAAGGTCGCCGCCGGTCGGCCGCACGCCCGGCGTGACGATCAGGAAGTCCGGCCGACCGGCCTCGGTCGCGATCTCGCGCACCCGCGCAGCCTCCAGGGGGCTCGACACCACCCCGTCGACGCCACAGTCCAGCGCCTGCCGCACCCGCGCCTCCACCAGCTCTGCCGCCCCGGCCGAATAGCCGATTTCCCTCAGGTCGGCGTCCGACAGACTGGTCATGACCGTGACGGCCAGGATCTTCGTGGCGTGCTCGCCTCGTCCCTTCACGGCCGCCCGCATGACCTGGGGCTCGGCATGAACGGTCAGCAGATCGCAGCCGCCCTCGGCCACCGAGCGCGCCGCGCCCTCCACCTGGGCCCCGATGTCGTGCAGCTTCCAGTCCTGGAAGACCTTCTTGCCCCGCGCCCGCAGCCGATGGGCGAAGTCCACCCCGCCCGGCCGGGCCAAGAGGGTCAGCCCGACCTTGTAGAACTCGACGACGTCGGCGACCCGATCGACCAGCGCTTCGGCGGCTTCGACCGAGGGCAGGTCCAGGCCCACGATCAGGCGGGGGTCGCTTGCGAGGGGCGAGGTCATCGACGATCTCCGGCCGAGCCGCTAGACGTCAGGCTTACGTCAGGATTCGGCTAACGGGGACCGGCCATGAACGCGCTCGATCTGGGGGTCAACCTGTTCGTGGCCCTGTTCGCCCTGCTCGACCCCATCGGCAACATCCCGATCTTCGCCGCTGCCACGGCCGGGGCCAGCGCGCGCCAGCGGTTCTCGGTCTCGGTGCTGCTCTGCCTGTTCATCGCCGCCTTCCTGACTTTCTTCTTCTTCACCGGCCTGTGGCTGCTGCAGTTCTTCGGCATCTCTCTGGCGGCGTTCCGCATCGCGGGCGGCATCCTGCTCTTGCTGCTCGGGCTCGACATGACGCGCGGCGACTTCCTGACCATGTTCGCCGACAAGGACGCCGCCGCCGACGCCCAGGACGTGCGCGGCTATGCCCAGCGGCGCTTCAAGCGCCTGATCGTCCCCTTCGCCATGCCGCTGCTGATCGGCCCGGGCGCCATCTCGACCATCATCATCCAGGCCGGCGAGGCCCAGGAGATCGGCTATGCCGGCACCATCGCGGGCCTGATCGCCATCGGCGCGGCGGCGCTGGCGACGCTGGTCACCTTCGCCGCCACCGGCCCGATCAGCCGCGTGCTCGGCGACGTCGGCATGGCCATCATCGTGCGGGTTCTGGGTCTGATCCTGTGCGCGCTCGCCATCCAGTTCATGCTGGCGGGTCTTAGCGAAGCCCTGCCGGGCATGTTCGCCTCGGGCGTCACGGCCCCGTATCCGGACGGGGGGCACTGAGGCCGCAAGGGCTTAGTGAGTAGGGCTTAGTGAGTAGAGAATGCCCACGTGGCCAAGTCAGCGACCCTAAGCCCTAAGCCCTAAGCCCTAGATCCGCCCCAACCGCCTCGCGTGCCCCGCCACCATCCGCAGCGCCACGCCGTCGGGCAGCAGCTTGCCCAGCGCCGCCAGGACATTGTTCATCGCACCCGGCGTCACCCTCGGCCGGTCCGCCTCGCAGGCGTCATAGGCCACGCGGGCCACATGCTCGGCGGCCTGCCACATCCAGGCGGGATAGGCCGACGAGACTTGCTCGCGGCTGCCGTTGACGTCGTGGAACTCGGTCAGGGTGTAGCCGGGGCACAGGGCGGTGACGTGGACGCCGGTGCCGCGCGTCTCCAGCCATAGCCCCTGCGAGGCCTTGATGACGAAGCTCTTGATCGGTCCGTAAAGGGTGTCGCCGCCCGTCGCTGGCATCTGGCCGGCCAGCGAGGCGACGTTGATCACCCGGCCGAAGCCACGCTCGACCATGCCGGGCAGAAACAGCCGCGACAGGGCGACCGGGGCGGTCAGCATCACCCGGATCATGGCCTCATGGGCTTCGGGCCGGGTCTGAAGAAAGCCGGTGGTGCGCGAAAAGCCCGCGTTGTTGATCAGGCCATCGACGACCAGCCCGCGCCCGGCGATCGCCTCGAACAGAGCCTTGGGCGCATCGGCCTCGGCCAGATCGGCCACGATGACCGCGACATCCACCCCGTGCGCGTTTCGAAGCTCGGTCGCCAGGGTCTCCAGCGCGCTTTCCCGCCGCGCCGTCAGGATCAGGTCCCAGCCGCGCCCGGCATAGACCCGCGCCAGAGCCGCGCCGATGCCCGCGGACGCCCCGGTGATCAGGGTGCGGGGTCGGCGGCCGGCCGGTCGGCTCACGCCGCGACGATCTCCGCCGCGCGGATCGCTTCGCTGCACGAGCCGTGGATCTGCACCCCCGCCAGCGCCGGAGCGTTCTCGGCAAGAAGGTCGGCGATGGTGATCTTGGCCAGCGCGTCCGACGCCGCCTGATCGGCCAGCGTCAGAACCTTGCCCACTTGCCGGGGAATGTGCTGCCCCACCGGGCACCCCTTGGCCCCGGCGGGCGGCGACCCCAGGTGAGCGCAACCGTTGACGGCCCTGAGGACCTCGTCCAGCCGGATGTCCTCGGGCTGACGCAACAGCCAGGAGCCGCCGGACGCGCCCGGACGCGTGGCGATCAGCCCGGCCTTGGCCAGCAGCGCCGTCACTCGGCGGATCACCACCGGATTGGTCGGCACGGAAGCCGCCAGTATGGCGCTGGGCGCGGCGCGCGAGGCGTCGAACGCCCCCTTGTGGGCCAGATAGGCCAGGGCGTGTGCGGCGACGGGAAAGCGTTGGCTGTCGGACATGTGTTCGGGTTCCAGCCTGTAAGGTAGGGGCTTCGCGGATGTTTCACAAATGCCGTGGCCGCCGACCGCGCGGCAATCGTCTGGCGCGCGATTGAAACCCCCTTACAATGAGCCTAAAGGCGCTCCGCTTTGATGGGCGCGCGTGAGGCGCGACCCGGAGGATACTCATGGCAGGGGATGCTTCCCCCGGCGACGGCGCTCCCCCCGCCCCGCCCCAGACGCCCAAGGACGCGCCCTCCGTAGCGCCCGCCGGCGGACACGACAGCGGACATGCGAAGACCGGCAAGGCGGCCCTGATCATCGGGGCCATCGGCGTCGTCTTCGGCGACATCGGTACCAGCCCGCTCTACGCCATGCGCGAGGCGCTGCATCATTCACGCAGCGGCGGCACGGCCGAACTCGCCGTTCTGGGCGTCGTCTCGCTGGTGTTCTGGGCCCTGATCCTGGTCGTGACGATCAAATACGTCGTCTTCCTGATGCGGGTCGACAACAAGGGCGAGGGCGGCACCCTGGCCCTGATGGCCCTGGCCCAGCACGCGGTCGGACGACGGAGCGCCGCCATCTTCCTGCTGGGCGTTTGCGGCGCGGCCCTGTTCTACGGCGACGGCGTCATCACGCCCGCCATCTCCGTGCTCTCGGCCATCGAGGGGCTGAAGGACGCGCCGGGCATAGGCCCGTCGTTGACCCCCTATGTCCTGCCCATCGCGGCGGGCATCCTGATCGCCCTGTTCATGATCCAGTCGCGCGGCACCGGCTCGATGGCGCGCTGGTTCGGGCCGCTGACGCTGGGCTGGTTCCTGATCCTCGCGGCGCTGGGCATCTACCACATCTTCGACGACGTCTCGATTCTCAGGGCCCTGTCGCCCCACTACGGCGTCGCCTTCCTGATCAGCAACGGCTTCCTCGGCTTCGTCATCCTGGGCAGCGTCTTCCTGGCCGTGACCGGGGCCGAGGCGCTCTATGCGGACATGGGCCACTTCGGCAAAAGCCCGATTCGCGCGGGCTGGATCTGGATCGTCCTGCCCTGCCTGACGCTGAACTACATGGGCCAGGGGGCCTTCGTGCTCTCCAACCGGGCGGCGGCGGAAAATCCTTTCTGGATGATGGTGCCCGAGTTCGCCTACTGGCCCGTGCTGATCATGGCCACCACCGCCACGGTCATCGCCAGCCAGGCGGTCATCACCGGCGCCTTTTCGGTGACGCAGCAGGCGGTCCAGCTCGGCCTGCTGCCTCGCATGTCGATCCTGAACACCTCCGAGAGCCAGGCGGGACAGATCTATGTTCCGGCGGTGAACTCCTTCCTGATGGTCGGCGTGCTGGTGCTGCTGGTCACCTTCCAGACCTCCTCTGCCCTCGCCGCCGCTTATGGCATCGCCGTCACCGGGGCGATGTTCGTCGACAGCCTTCTGGCCTGGTTCATCGTGCGGAACCTGTGGAAGTGGTCGGTGCCGCTCAGTCTCGCGGCCATCTCGCCGCTGGTGGCCATCGATCTGGTCTTCATGACCTCCAACATGCTGAAGATCCCGGAAGGGGCCTGGATGCCGCTGGTGCTGGGCGCGGGTCTGGTGACCATCATGTGGACCTGGACGCGCGGCTCCCAGATCCTGACGGCCAAGGCCAAGAAGGACAGTCTGCCGCTCGCCGACCTGATCGAGATGCTGCGGGCCCGTCCGCCGCACCGGGCCCCCGGCACGGCCGTCTTCCTGACCTCCGACCCCGACGTCGCGCCGGTCGCCCTGATGCACAACCTCAAGCACAACAAGGTTCTGCACGAGAAGAACGTCATCCTGACGGTCAGGACGCTGGACCGGCCGCGCGTGCCCGAGGCCGAGCGGTTCGTGATGGAGCCCATCAACGACGACTTCAAGAAGATCACCCTCAGCTACGGCTTCATGGAAAGCCCCGTGGTTCCCCGCGCGCTCAGCCTGTGCCGCAAGCAGGGTCTGAAGTTCGACATCATGTCGACCAGCTTCTTCCTGGGTCGTCGCTCGGTGGTGCCCGCCGCCAACCAGGGCATGCCGTTGTGGCAGGACAAGCTCTACATCTTCCTGATGAGGAACGCCGCCAATCCGACCGACTTCTTCCATATCCCGCCCGGGCGGGTGGTCGAACTCGGCACGCAGGTGTCGGTTTGAGGGGCGAGGGTCGAGGGGCGAGGGGCGAGCATTCCGGCGCGCGCGGTCGCCGCATCGCCGAAAAAGGCCGCGCTCCACGGCGCCAGCCCGCTGAACCCCTCAAACCTCGTCCCTCGAACCTCGACCCTTCCCAGGACATCGGCGTTGAGGCCCGCGTCGCCGCCGGCAGCCTGCTGAACGCGGCTCTGGAGCGCCGCAACGGCCTGGACGAAGCCATGGTCCTGCCGGAACTCGTGGCCCTGCCTGGACCCGACCGGGCCTTCGCCCGCGCCGTCGCCATGGCGGCGCTGCGCCGCCTGGGCGAAATCGATCAGATCCTGGATCGCCGCCTGCAGAAGTCCCCGCCCGAGGCCGTTCGCACCCTGATGCGGGTGTCGCTCGCCCAGACCCTCGTGCTGGGTACCCCCGCCTTCGCCGCCGTCTCGACCGCCGTCAAACTGGCCGAACGAGGGGTCAAGACCCGGCCCTACAAGGCCCTGGTCAACGCCGTCCTGCGCGGGATCGAGCGCGAGGGGCCGGGCCTGACCACCGCCCGCTCCAACCTTCCCGACTGGATCGCCGCCCGCTGGGCCCAGGCCTATGGGGAGGCGACGCTGGAGGCCATCGCCCTGGCGGTCCGCGAAGAGCCGCCGACCGATCTCAGCCTCAAGCCCGGCGTCGACGCCGCCGCCCTGGCAGAAGCGCTGGACGGCACCGTCCTGCCCGGCGGCACCGTCCGGGCCGGATCGCGCGGCGATCTGACCGGCTGGCCCGGCTATGACGCCGGCGACTGGTGGGTCCAGGACGCGGCCGCCGCCGTCCCCGTGCGGATGCTGGCGCCCCTGGCGGGCGAGACGGCGCTCGACCTGTGCGCCGCCCCGGGTGGCAAGACGCTGCAGATCGCGGCCTCCGGCGCCGCCGTCACGGCTCTCGACCGCTCTGAGCCCCGGCTGCGCCGCCTGCGTCAGAACCTTGAGCGCACCGGCCTGTCGGCCGAGGTCGTCGTGGCCAACGGCGAGGCGTGGGATGATCCCCGCGCCTTCGACGCCGTCCTGCTGGACGCCCCCTGCACCGCTACCGGGACGCTCCGTCGCAATCCTGAGGTCCTGCGCGCCACCAAGCCCGCCGAGGTGGCCAAGCTGGCCGACGTCCAGCACCGGCTGCTCGACGCTGCGGCCGCGCGGGTGAAGCCCGGAGGCCGTCTGGTCTACTGCGTCTGCTCGCTGGAGCGCGAGGAGGGCGAGACCCAGGTCATCGCCTTCCTGCGCCGCAACCCCGCCTTCCGAACCGTCCCGGCCGACCCGGCCGCCGTCGGCGCCCCGTCCGAGGCCGTCACCCCCGAGGGCTGGCTGCGCATCCTGCCGTCCCAGTGGCCCGAGCACGGCGGCCTCGACGGCTTCTTCGCCGCGCGGCTGGAGCGGACCTGAGCGCATCTCCCTCCCGTTGAGGGGAGGATGGTCGCGCAGCGCCGGGTGGGCCTTCGCCCCCTCCCCGTGCCGGAGAAGGGAGAAAAACGCGCTGTTTTTCTCAATCATCCAACGACGCCCGGATTCTCTCAAGGAATCCAACGCCGGTTCTCGCTGACGAACTTTATTCGCGCCCGCATGGCCGGCTCCCTTAAAATGGGCCCTTGTCCCGTCGCGAGGGGGAAGGCGTCCTGGGCCCAGGACCCGGACGTGC
>JAESGQ010000088.1_pt1 | contig 91417 bp, 74 predicted proteins | sample 9266251 | NCBI WGS metagenome assembly JAESGQ01 (sample SAMN17056778, study PRJNA650883) | algae metagenome | isolation source: Kaiparowitsia implicata GSE-PSE-MK54-09C and co-occurring heterotrophs from... | place: USA: Kaiparowits Plateau, Grand Staircase Escalante National Monument, UT ... | reverse complement strand
TTAATTCGCAGTTGGGCGGTCAATTTGTTTCGCTTGCAAGGGGAAACCTCGATTACCAAAGCACAACGGCGAGTTGCTCATGACATTGATGCTCTTATCCTACTCATACAATGAATTGACCCTGCCCACCCCCCTCCCCATTCATGCCATTCAGCGAGTGGTTCAAACGACAGACGATGGCTGGTTTGAATACCCGGTGCATGTGTATCCTCACCACACCGATTATGCCGGTCGAGTCTGGCATGGCACCTATATTTCGTGGATGGAAGAAGCCCGAGTCACCTATATGCAACTGCTGGGCCTCAGTTTTGCAGAACTCGTTGCCATGGGATGTGACTTGCCTGTTGTCGATCTATCCTTGCGCTATCATCAGCCCCTCCGCATGGGGGACATAGCCCTAGTCAAAACTCGCATCAACCAAATGGAGGGCGTGCGGATGGTCTGCGACTACCGCATTGAGCAGGCCGCCACCCAAAAACTCTGCGCCACAGCTCAGGTGACGCTGGTGCCGATCGATCAAGAAAAAGGCAAAATCATGCGGCAGTTGCCCCCCACAGTTAAACAAGCCCTAACGCGCCTCATGCCATAGGGCTACCGTGTGGAACGCTGCTATCACCTTGCTGCAGCATTGAGCCGATCTAAATTGAGCCGATCTAACATGAGTCCGAGATAATCTCGAACCCTTGATGCGCTGTGCGCGACACGCACGGCGCATCAAGGGTTTCAGAGCACTGCCCCAACGCCCAATGTCCCGAAACTCGTCTTAACCCGAACTGATGATATCTATTGTGTTATCTATAACTGTCCTGCCCGTAGAGGGCAGCGCTCATTAGCAACCTTCCGCATTGTGCCCAGCAGGGTCGAAGTCACCACGCAGCGCCGCTGGGGATTGCCGTTCACACTTTTGAGCGTTAGGCGTCCTAACTGTCCATTGACGCGCCCCAGTTGGCTAAACTGCAACCGATACATTCCATCACGTTGAAACAGAGTAGTGCGAGCTGGATCAATCTCAACATTACCCGCGAGGGGTTGCCAGGGAATTTGCTCGGGCGGAACGGTTGGCAAATGCAGGGCAGCCTGCAGTGTGCCACCTTCGGAGCGAAAGCTGACTTGCCACACAATGCGGGCTTCCTTAGCTTTAGTTTGTGCCAAACGGATTTGCTGCAACGCCCGGTCATTGGCCTGATCTAAGTTTAATCGGGTAATAAATTGAACCCAACCTAAGGAGGCGATCGCCCCCAGTGCTGCGGCTAATAGCAGCGCTGCCAACAGTTCAGTTATCGTGTAACCAGCGGTCTTAGGCGATTGAACGCCTACATAATTTCGATGCACGCGAACCCATCGTTGCACTACAGACATAGAGCACCCTGAGCATACTTCTGTTTATTTTGCCCAGATAAAGATTAGGGGTTAACGCTCGAACAGTGGAATTTAGATTGGATTTAGATCAGGTTTTTTGGGAGGCGGGCTATGTCTCATAGAAGCCCAATCGGGCGTTGCGGAATACGAGTATGAATTGTAGAACCGGTATCGACGATTGAGTAAAGACTACGAATTCTTAGTCGAGATGAGTGAGGTGATGATTTATGGAGCGATGATTCGCACGATGTTGCGTCGCTTGGCGAAGCTCAGGTAAAGCAATTCATAATTGCTTAAAAACTAATTGTTTAAAAACAAGCTCTAAGAAAATGGGCGATCGCTTCTACATCCTTTGCCGCACGTTTCAAGTTGCCAACGTGTTCATATCGTATGCGGTTGGAGCATTTATCAACTTTGGATTGGCTGAAGTTGAAGAGATGACGCTAGAGTTCAATCTCAAACTTGCCGGAAAATCTGGTCTACCCGCCCTAGCCGAAGGTTTGGCAGAGGCGCCTTCAAGACTCAGGTCAGGTGCAAGTTTCCTGGAACCCCTATACAACTTAAAAGCGGGCACGGGGAATCGAACCCCGATCATTAGCTTGGAAGGCTAAGGTTTTACCACTAAACTATGCCCGCAGAATACGGCCCACAAAATACAAGAGCAAATCTGCACATCATGCAGAACGTTCTCTTGCATTGCCTAATGTAGCACAAGATTAGCCAGGGGCGATCGCCCCTTGACACTGCTCTCCTCAGTACTCTTACACAGCAGGTGTCTAAATCGCATCAAGACCAACTTTGCAAACCGAGTTTTTTTGATTGTTTAAGCCCTTGCCAGCTTTACAATCCGCCAAACGCTTGCCACCAAAGGAATGAGATTAATGCTGTAAAATCCGATACTTCACTGAAGGAGATACAGAGGTCTTGCAAGTAGGATACAGATATCAGGGATGAGGCGGCTAACCCGCAACTGCGAAGGAAAGCGCGCCACGCTGACCAGGCTCGTCTTGTAATACACGCTGCATTTCCTATTATCTGCAATTTTTAAGGATTCTCTATGAACACGAAGAAACTTTGGGCGATCGCTGGGTTGGCTCTAAGCAGCACGTTTGCACTATTAGCCGCCCCTGTACAAGCTGCTGGAATCTCCTTCTCCCCCTTCATCTTCTCCAACACGTTTACTGGCAACGACCCGAAGGGTGACATCTGGTTAGATTCTGTGAGCTACGGCGATCGCACTGTTACCGATTTCTCCCTGGTTCAAACCGCCAATATCATTCAGAATGACCTGTGGACGAAAGGCAACACAGGCGCAGCCAGCGCTGACCGCGGCGACAACGCCTCGGGTGTCAAGGCCGAGAACCCCACCAGCAACAACATCGCGGCTGCGCTAGGCAACTTGAACTTGAACAATATCGTCGATACTGAAGACACTGGCAGCTTCATCATTGATGTGATGTTCTCGTCGGCTATCAGCGAGTTCTTCTTCTGGGAGCGCGGCATGAACAGCAAGCTCATGGTGCAGGCGATGGGCGAAGGTGACACCGTCTTAGCGTCATTCTTGCTAAACAGCAATCAAGGTAGCGGCTTTACCGACGCTGGCTTCAGCCTTGACACCGCTGAAATTGGCAGCGCACAGAAGGTGGGCGCGTTGGGTCTATTCCTGGATGGTGCATCCACCAACCGTCTACGTCTGATCAGCGAGTCGAGCTACAACGGTGCAGACTTCAAAGTTGCAGGTGCTCAGGCCGTTCCCGAGCCTGCCACTATGGCAGGAACTGCACTAGCTGTAGGTGCACTTGTCAGTGCTCGCCGCAAGAAGCGCAACGAAAAGCAAGCCTAATGGACGATTAGACGATTAGCCTGTCTGTTTAGAAGCTGAGAGCTGAGCCGTCGGAGCAGAATGCTCCGACGGCTTTTCGTATGCAAACAGAGCCCTAGCGCGCTGACAACACTTTTGAAACCTAGAACTTTTATCGTTCAGGTTTCGACTTTGCTCACCCTGCAATCCCACTCTTATTGTGGGTTGAGCGCAGCCGAAACCCATTTCTTAGAAGATTTGTCAGTCAATCGGGTCTCTTGCCTCACGCTGGAGGACAAAGCGACACGATTCCTTATACACCGCTTAACGCAATGGTTTGAGGGTTTCTTGTTGTGAATCCCCTGCGCGGCAGAGGGTTCACAACAATGATTGCCCTAATCAACCTATCGGTTGCACTGCAACATCGATAAAGCACGGCCACATAAAGTTGAACCCAGGTGCGAAGTTACCCGTTCAACTTTTTTGCGAGGAGTTGGTTGGTAAGTTTGGGGTCGGCGCGGCCACCCGTGCGCTTCATCACCTGCCCAACAAAGAATCCCAGCAATTTGGTTTTGCCTGCCCGATACTTCTCTAGCTCATCGGGGTGGGCCGCAATCACTTGCTCGATTTCGGCTTCTAGTACAGCGGGGTCAGACATCTGAATCAATCCTTTGCGTTCTACCAAATCTTTAGCAGAGCCGCCCTGGGCGAGCAGGTCGGGAAGAATGTCTTTGGCGATTTTAGTGCTGATGGTGCTGTCATCAATCAGCCCGATCATTTCTGCCAGGGTTTGGGGGGTGAGCGCAATGTCGGTAATCGCGGCCTTTTCGGTGTTTAAGTAGGCGCTGATATCGCCCATGAGCCAGTTGGCAGCTTGTTTAGCATTGGCTCCGGTGGCGATCGCCGCTTCGAAATATTCGGTCATGGCGCGGTCATCGGTCAGCACGCGAGCGTCGTAGGGCGATAGACCCAGGTCTTGCTCATAGCGCTGGCGCTTTTGGGCAGGCAGTTCTGGTAGCTCTGTGCGCCATGCCTCAAGCTGCTGGGATGAAACCTGGATCGGCCCTAAGTCTGGCTCAGGGAAATAGCGATAGTCGCTCGACCCTTCCTTCATCCGCATCGAGATGGTGCGCTGTGCCCCTTCTTCCCACAGGCGCGTTTCTTGATAGATGGGTTCGCCCGCTTCAACGGCGGCTGTTTGCCGCTCAATCTCGTAATTGATGGCGCGCTCAATGGCGTTGAAGGAGTTCATGTTTTTGATTTCGACCTTGGTACCAAAGGCCTCGGTGCCTACTGGGCGAACGGAGATGTTGACATCACAGCGCAGCGACCCTTCCTGCATGTTGCCATCAGAGACGCCTAGGTAGCGCATGATGCGGCGCAGTTCGCGGGCATATTCTGCGGCCTCGGTGCCAGAGCGAAGATCGGGCTCTGAGACGATTTCGACGAGGGGAATGCCTGCCCGGTTGTAGTCTACGAGCGAGTAGGTGGAACCAGAGAGGCGATCGCCCCCGCCATGAACCAGCTTTCCAGCATCTTCTTCCATGTGCAGCCGGGTGATGCCGATGCGTTTGCGAACAAGACTGCCCGCCTCATCGTCTAGCTCAATCTCTAGCCAGCCATGCTCAGCGATCGGCAGGTCATACTGCGAGATTTGGTAGTTTTTGGGTAAGTCGGGATAAAAGTACTGCTTACGGTCAAACTTGCTGTACGGCGCAATCTGGCAGTTCAGCGCTAGCCCCGCCTTGACGGCGTATTCCAGCACTTTTTGGTTGAGCACGGGCAGCGTACCCGGCAGCCCCATGCATACCGGGTCAATGTTGGTGTTGGGGTCGCCGCCAAACTGGGTAGAGCTGGTGGAAAAAATCTTCGTTTCGGTGCTGAGCTGGCAGTGGGTTTCTAGCCCAATGACAGCTTCATATTGGGTTTTAGCAGGAGCAGCAGAGGTCATAATTATGGATTCTCGTCCTCATGGTGCGATCGCACTTGGCGCAATGGAGTGGGCTGTTTTCCATCACCAGTTCCCCTTCAATAGCTATGCCGCTGATTCAGTCTGGGGCACAGGGCATGAACTCGGGGCGGTGTATGAAGACAAGCCTATCCATACATTATGGAAGCCAATTGCGTTAAGTTGCAGTACTCTTAACATACGTTGGAGGCAGGAGAGGGCATGAGCCCTCAGGGGGTGCCGCAAGTGATGGAACATGACGGGGCGATCGCCCCTATAATTTTCCAACGAATGGCACAACATATCATCGCACACGTAAATCGCACCCATGTAGCCAGAAGACTGCGGTCACTGGCGGGCTATACAACGATGTGATGATTCGTACAGAACGATACGGGATAGTGGATGAGGGTACGGGAGCGTGAACGAACAGTCTAAACAGTTGGAGGCGTTGGTCAAACAAATTGGCGAAGCCGTGCTGGTCAGCACTGAAACGATTGATCGCGTGTCTCAAAACTTAGACACCCTCGCCAAACAGGTGCAGCAGCAGGGCTATCAAATTTTTGCGCTAAGCGACGCGGTGCAAACCCTGGCAGAAAACCACGATGCAGCACTTGAGCGCATGGGCCAAGTGACCAGTGCGCTCGATCGGCTAGCGGTGGCCCTTGAAACGACAGATGAGCCCCCTCTGCCCTAAGCCTGAGCAGGTTGGGAGTTGGGTTAGGTGCTCTAGAGCGCACCCTAAGGATGCGACACTGAAGAGTGGGAGGGCTGGGCGAGAGGGCTGGGCGATCGCCCAACCGCTGCTCGACACCCACAGCCGCCCTTAAGTAGCTAGCGCCGTCGTCCTGGCATACAGTAGGGATTGCAGCGAACCGATCCGCAGGTGGGTCTAGCCAAGACGACGTGAAACAGTGTTAGACCGTTAAGTTGACAGACCGGATGAGCGCAGTAGGCAAGCAATGGATGAGCAGGCATGTCACGGGCTGAAGAACTGAGACAACATTGGCAGGCACGGCTGGCGGCAGAAGCGTCGGACCAAGCTGCTGCGGCTCAGCACAGTATTGTGAGCTGGCTCATTGGCGATGACGCTGAGCGGTTTGACGCGATGACGCCAGAGCAGTTTCAGGTCACACAGCAAGCGATGGACTATCGCTTTCGCATTCTGCAACAGCGCTATCTTAAGGTGCCACGCGATCTGGCCTACCGCAAGTTGATGCAGCGGCTCTCTAGCCTGTCGCTGATTCGCAGTAAAGTGCGAACCTGGGTGTCGCTCTCGCGCGATCGCCAGCGCACGGTGATGGACGTGCTGCAAGAGGTGATTCAAGAGCTGATTCAGAGCGATCGCTACATTCAGCAGCAAATTAGCTGGATTTCTCAATGCACGCCCAGCATGCGCCTGCGTGACACGCTGCTGCTGTCCACCTTAGAGGAATACTGCCTGCGCCCCATCCGCAACCAGCCGCTGCTGATTTACCGCTTCGTCAACTATTTAAGACGGGCCCATCGAGGCGGCATGACTCAGGTGCCCACAGGGGATTTAATCCGCATTGTCTCAGAAGAAATTTCTTCTGATGAAACTGACGGCTCCCTGAGCTTACTCGACCTTCAGGCTCAGACTGATTATCAAGCCCAACAAGCCTATGAAGAACAGCAAACTGCCCGCTCTACCGTGATGCAGGAGTTTGTGACCTACCTGCACGATACGGTTGATCCGCTAGCGGCGCGATGGCTTGAGCTGCACGTTATGGGCAAATCTCAAGAGGCGATCGCCCGAGAACTCGATCTGCCCATCAAACAGGTCTACCGCCTCAGAGAAAAAATTAGCTACCACGCCAAAAACGTCTTTGCATCTAAAGTAGAGCCCACACTCACCAGTTCCTGGCTCGGCACCACCGCCGAGCAAAATTTTGGTCTCAGCATCGCCCTGTGGGAGCGCTTCTACGACAGCCGAACGGAATCACAGCGAGACATGATTCAGTTGCTCAAGGCTGGCAGCACGACAGAAGACATTGCCCGAGAACGCAACATAAAGGTGAACCAAGTCAAGAACGAATGCTCTAAACTCTATCTAGAGGCTTACGAGTTTCGTAATGCCGAACCATCAGGGGACTAAGAGTGCAGGATGGTGTTGACTGCACGTTCGGTTTGTTTTAGTCAAGAACGCTCAACGAGAGGTCGCATCGCACTCTACTTCGCCTCTTAAGCCTGGCTCTTGCAGCGGCTAGCTGCCCGGCTGACGTTGCCGTATCCCTTGGAATGGGTGGCTAACCGTCTGGATGCGTCACCGAACAAGGCAGCACTAGACTGTCCGTAAACTGTCCGTCACCAGACTATGCCCCAATCCGGTACGCCATAGAGTTACGCCATAGAGTAGTGAATCATTGGGCGATAGGAATCCTAACGCGCTATGGTTTTCTTAAACTAGTGCGGCACATTGCTCCATCTTTGTCTTCTTTCAGCGCTTTAGCGCAATGTTGTCTTATTTCTTTCCTTCGCCATGACGCCGATTCCACACGGCAGCGAACCCCTCGTGGGTGGTGCCTCTTCTCAAGCCATCCTGAAGCAGTTTGCGCCAGATTTGGCGCAGCGCATCAACATTCCTCAAATGTTTACGCTCATTGATGGGGTGTTGCCTTTCGAAGCCTGTCTGTATTACCAAGTGTTGCCGCTGTTTGTGGAAGGCAGCCGCATTGCCCTAGGGCTGGTCAATCCCTCTGATGGCGCTACGTCTGACTATGTGCGGCGCATTGTGGCTTATCACAATTACTTGGTCAAGCCTCACGTCATTTCTTCAGAAGCCCTTCAGGCAACCTTGTCGGCCTATCTCAGCTATACCGGGAAAACAACGAAAGCCGTTGTGCCAGAGCCCGGCACCACTCCACCCCCGCTCAGGCCCCCCGCTCGGCGATCGCCCCCACCGGGAGAGCGATCGCCCCAGCCCATCGCCTCTCGTCAAGACCCACCGCCGACCCTAATTGTGGATAGCCCTGACGAACTAGATGAACCGCCAGCCCGCCCCTACCGCCCCACAGTTGCGCCAGGGATGGATGCCACGCTTCACGATAATCTTCAATCCCCTAGGGCCGAATCAGCCGCAACTCGCCGGGCGCAGCCCAACTCACAGCCAAATCGTCAGACCAACCGTCAGCCCAATCCCCAGGCCCACCGCCAGCTCAATCCAAAGGCCAATCCCCAGACCGAGAGCCCCATTTTTGAACTCGATGACAGCATTCCGCTGACTATGCTGGTGGATGATGAAGCCCCCTCGCCTGCGCCCTCTCCCCAGCCAGCTCGGTCGCCGCACTCCCTACCGCTGCTGCACCCCATTCCTGAGCTAGTGGTGGCGCAGCGCTACGGCGATCGCCCCATCGAAGCCTTGGCAACTCTCAAACCCCACGACCTGATGCAAGAACTGCTGGGACGGGTGTTGGTGGGTGGCATTGGGCGGCTCTACTTTGAGTGGCAGAGCGGCCATGGGCGTGTCTTGTGGAGTCAAGATGGGGTACTTCAGTCGGTGCTCGAACATCTTGATCAGCGCACCTTTCAAGGCGTGATTAACGAGTTAAAAATTCTCAGTGGACTGTCGCTGTTGCCTATTACACGCATCAAGCAGGCAGAGTCAGAGCGGCTCTATCGGGGCAATCGCCTGCTGCTGCGGTTTCGATTTATCCCCACTGAGCGGGGTGAAGAAGCCACCCTGCAGGTATTGCGCGGGGCGGCGCTGCGGTTCTATAAGCGGCAGCAGTTGGCCATGCTTGAACGCGATGCCTTGGGTATTGCCAAGCAGCTTCAAAATAAAATTAGCGAAATTCGCGATCGCAATGCCGATGATATGGGCTTGGGCGTGTCTCGGCTGGATGTGCTGCCCGCCTTGCAACAGCTACTGCAATCGATTGAAGCCCAGATTGAACGGCTGAAAGACGACGAAGATCCTGCATTGCCACCCCGACAAGACTGACCCAGACTGGGATTAGGGCGTGGCGGGCCGCCGCCATCTCGCCACGGCGATCGCCAGTCCGCCTGCGATCAGCCCCCAAAATGCTGACCCAATGCCCAACAGGCTAATGCCCGATGCCGTCACCAAAAAGGTAATCAGTGCCGATTCCCGATCGGGCTCATGCTGGAGTGCGATCGCCAGCCCGTTGCCAATGGTGCCCAGCAGAGCTAGCCCGGCGATCGCCAACACCAGTTCTGCGGGAAACGCCGCAAACACAGCAGCCACTGTAGCGCCAAATAAGCCGATAAGAAGGTAAAAAACGCCAGCGGCGATCGCCGCCCAATAGCGCTTAGCAGGGTCTTCGTGGGCTTCTCGTCCCATACAAATTGCAGCCGTAATGGCAGCCAAATTGAGGGCAAACGCCCCAAACGGCGCAAGCACAACGGTCGCTGCACCCGTCCAGCCAATCAGCGGCGAGATCGGCACTCGATATCCCGACGCTCGGATCACCGCCACCCCCGGCACATTTTGCGAAGCCATGGTGACCACAAACAGCGGCAGAGCCACCCCCACTAGCGCCCCAGCCGAAAACTGCGGCCAGATAAATTGCGGCTGGGCGAGCTGCACCTGCACGGTTTGCCACTCCAATAATCCCTGGGCTGCGGCGATCGCCAACCCCACCAACAGCGCTGCCACCACCGCATAGCGCGGCTGCCACCGCCGCAGAATCAAATAGGTGCAAAACATGGCAAACACCATCGCAAACTGGGTTTGCATCGCCGTAAACACCTCTAGCCCAAACCGCACCAGCACGCCTGCTAGCATTCCCGACGCCAGCGACAGCGGAATACGGGTCATCACCCGTTCAAACCAGCCGCTAAAGCCACATAGCGCAATCAACAGGCCAGAGACCAAAAAGGCTCCGATGGCTTCGTTCATGGGCACCCCAGCAGCAGCGGTGATCAGCATCGCAGCCCCTGGAGTTGACCAAGCCGTCACCACAGGCACGCGGTATCGCAGCGATAGACCAATGCAGGTGAGCCCCATGCCCACGCCCAGCGCCCACATCCAAGAGCCGATTTCAGCGGGCGTGGCCTCTAACGCTTGGGCCGCCTGAAACACAATCACAGCAGAACTGGTAAACCCCACCAGCACCGTCACAAATCCGGCGATCGCCGCCGAAATCGACAGGTCTTTGATCCAAGCCATTGGCTTTAGCCTCTCCCTAGTCATCGGGATTTAGCCTAAAGCCGCGGCAGTCTCCCCGTATTGGACAGAATTGCGGTGGTTATATCAATTCTCTAAATCAGAACGACGGATTGTTTGAGGAGGGGGGTGGGGAACTGCCTTCCCCACAAGGGGGCAAAGCCCCCTTGCCCCCCATTTGTAGCCCAAATTTTCGGAATTGATATTAGCGCCGAGTTATTAACGTCAGCTCGGGGTAAGAGCGTTTTAAGGCACCACGCGACGCGCGGTGCTCCAAAAGCCCCTGATTCATGCACATCAAGGGGTTGAGCGTATCCCAAATCCTAGTTAAAGCAGTTGTTCACCTTGATCAATCGGAGGGGATAAGGGTGTTGAAGTTTGGGGAGGAGCGTAAGCGAGTTGAACCATAAACCAAACCAGTACCGTAATCCCCAAAGCTGGCAGCAATCCAAGTGTTGCGCCGGGTTCAGACACATTTCGCTGGAAGTTGCAGTTGAGGCAAATGTAGACATTGCCATGTTGCACCACCGAGTTGTGCCCACAGTGGGGGCAGGCCAAGTGAGGGTGGTGATGAGAGGGTGACGGTTGATCGGTATACATAGGAAAGCTCCAGCTAAAACAATGAACAGTGGGGGCCCAGTGCGTTGTCAGTGGCTCTTCTAATCCTCCTTAGAAAAACGGTTGGATCAATGGTGCAGAATCGGGATAGGGTGACTAGAGGGAACAGATCCCGAACGAGAGAGCACCAACCCTTCACATACGGGTTTCTCTGGTTTTCTCTCTGTTTACACATTAAAGGGGGCGTGTTGCTCGACCCTGTGGCACCTGTTGCTGCAACAGGCATTCTTTTGCAAAACTTCATAAAAGGAGGGCATTGGCGTCAGTCTTGAATGTCTCAACCGACTTTGCTCTTGGAAGTGCGTGCGGATATCCCTTAGCATTGCCCCCCAAAAACCTGCATCTGTCTCACCGCCGCAGGTAATTCTGGAGGGCGATCCTTTCGCTGGCGATCGCCCCCATATGCTCGTATGCAAGGGTAGAGCGATCGCCCGACCCTCATTTCCCTATCCTGAAGCCTTGAGTCTGTAGCTCAAGAGCCTGTATAAAAATCCGCAAAGCCAGCGCATAAATACTTAGAAACTAGGCTAGGAACTGAAAGCCAATGTGGTAATTTCTTAACTAACGAGAAATCGTATCGGCTCCATCAGGTCTGCAACTACCGCTCATTCATGCAATTTCGGCTTCCCACTCGTTTGCGTCTAACCGACAGTGGCTTTGCCTTAGCCAAGCGTTCGTTAGACATCAGCTATCAAAGCAACCGCTCTCGGCTAGCCGATACAGCGGAGGTCGACCGTTCGACAGTATTCCGCTTTTTTGATCAACGGAATTTAAGCTTCGACTCGTTCGAACGGATTTGCGAACGGCTCGGCCTAGACTGGGAAGAAGTTGGCGAAGAGCCAGAGAGCGACCGTTCCCCCTCGCGTCGCCCCGACCCTGAGCCAGCGGCTATTGCTCTAACCCTGGATGACCTCATTGCCCAAGTTAGGGCCTGCGTGCGTGAACGTATTGTGAATGACTGCGCCTCTATCCAGGTGTTTAGCCGCAACATCAAAACCGATAGCATCTACGTTCCTACCAATCTCATTCAGTTGCCCCAAGCCGATGCAGACCACATCGCTGATGAAGGGAGCCTTAGCCGTAATCCAGATATTGGCAACTTCAATCGTTTGGGCCATGCCTCAGGGCAGCGCATTTCGGGAGAGCAGGCAGTTCAGCGCTTCAATCGCTTATTCCTCCACAGCAAACCAGGCTCCGGCAAAACAACCTACTTACAATGGCTGGCCACTCGGTGCAACCAGGGTCAGATCTTTCCTGAGTATGTGCCTGTCTTCATCGCGTTTAAGGATTTTGCTGAACTGGGCCCGCGCTCCACGCTGACCTTCTACATTGAGCAATACTTCACCACCTGCCAGGTGCCGAATCCTATCGAAGCCGTTCGCAGCCTCTTATCAAACGGGCGGATCTTGCTTCTGCTGGATGGGTTGGATGAGGTGCCAGAAGCAGAGCGCGTTCGGGTGCTGATTCAGGTGCGGGCGTTAGTGTCGCAGTATCATAAATGCCGCTTCGTGGTGAGTTGTCGCCCTCCCTTACGCATCCGCCTTCCTGGCTTTGAGCTGGTGACGATCGCCGCCTTTGACCCCAATCAGATTCGTGAGTTTGCCCGTCGCTGGTTTACTCTGACCGAACAGAGCGATCGCAGCACCCAGTTTATGGAGCGGCTGCGCCGACATGTTGCCATTGGGGAACTCGCCACCACGCCGCTGCTGCTCACCATGCTCTGTCGCGTCTTTAATGCCGATGGCGACTTTCCCAACAGCCGTTTAGAGCTTTATAAACGGGGGTTTGATTTACTCTTGCGTGAATGGGATGTGTATCGCATTGTCGAACGCGACACGCCCTACCAACAGCTCAACGCAAAAGTTAAAGAGACATTGCTGAGCGTGATTGCAGCCAACTTTTTTAAGCGGGGGCAAACCCTATTTCCACGTCGTGAAGTTGAAGCAGTTATCGAAGACTTCTTTCAAAAAGAGTTCAATACAAACCCTATAGAGATTGATGCGGCAGCTATTCTACGATCCATCGAGTTACAGCATGGGCTGCTTGTGTCTCGCGCATCGAACTACTATTCGTTTTCTCATCTCACATTTCAAGAATACTTAACGGCTGTGTGTCTAGATTCTCAGCGAGAATTTCCTCTAATTTATGACCATGTAGCCGATGAACGCTGGCGATTTGTGATTGAGGTCGTCGCGGAACTGCTGCCAGAAACCATAGTCGATGATTTCTTGATGAACTTAAAGGTAAAGCTGGATCAAACCCTGTCTAGAAATACAAAATCTCAGCAATTCATGCGATGGCTCGATCAACATACCCAAGTATTTGTTGATGACATCTATCCAGAGCAATCCTACCCAATCACGCTGCTGCGAGCTTGGTACTTTGTCTCTAGCCTAGAGCAGGTGGGATATATTTCTAGCTTTGGGCGGCGATCGCCCCGACCGCTCGACTTCCCTGATTTTGATATGGCAACCAGCGCTATTTCCGGGCACCTGCTAGAAATTCACGCTCAGTTCTATCGGGTATTGCATGCCAAAGAGAGTCAGCATGATGTGTTTTTCAACGCTATTCGCAGAGCCGAGGAAAGTCTGCGATCGCTCGAAAACATCCGGCTGAAAACAGCGTTAGACGAGTGGCAGTTTCAAATTGAACAGCAGCTTAGCAACTATCGCGATCGAGCAGCTTGGTGGAGTGCAACCCATCACATCTGGAAGCAGCGAGTACGTCAGTTCATGAACCATCATTATCAACTGCGCTGCGACTGGAGCTTTACTGAAGACGATCGCGCTCTGTTGCAGCAGTACTACAATGCAACAAAACTTCTAGCCGAATGCATCAATCGATCTCCGCGCTTGTCTCCCCACAGCTTCCATCGCATTGCTAGCAGCTTACTCAGGCTTGACTTATGATACTCCACGTAATATCAGAGTCTCGAATTAGGTGATAGTCAGGTGATTGTAATGTTGCATTAAAACGGGGTTTCTTAAGACATTCCACACCAATATTCCGAGTGGATATTTCGTGGATATTTCTCAGGGCATTGCCCAAACTTGAGTGCGCAATCAAGACAAATCTCCATTTGTCCATTTGTATTGCGCACAGCCAAGCCTGTAGGTCAAAAAATGGAAAGCATGATCTGGCTTCAAAGACTCAAAGAAGTTGTTCTGTGCTGACAGCCCAATCTAGCAGCGCTACCTGACCACAGCATCAGCATTTACCCAATCAGCATTTACCCACCCAGTTGAGTCATCGCAATCTCTCGGGCTCGTGCAGATAGCTTAGAGAGCATCACCTGATTCTGATCATCAATAAGGCCCTCTCGGTTCATCAGGTCTATCATGGTTCGGGCTAATAGCTTTTCAGCTTCCATGGCGCGATCGCTCAACCACTCATGGGTTTCCGTGTCTTCAGGAAACTGCTCAATACAGCGCAGCGTATAGGTTCGGAACGACTGCACCTGCCGCAGTAACCGCGCCAAATACCCCGGACACTCGCAGGCGATCACATCTGCAGCGTCACAAATGGCAATCAACAACTCATGAGAAACATTGTCTGGATCAAGGTGAATAAATTCTTGGTTCATAACGAGAGCGTAAATTGTCAACTATAGATTGTCTGAATGTCGTCTAGCTCGTCCAACACAGCAAATGACTTTGCACCACCTCTATCCAATATAGAGAGACCCCTGGGTAGAAGAGTTCTCCCCTCAGCAATAAATTTGTAACCTCTCAGCTCGAGTTAGGACGGTTTTGGGGCACCGTGCAGCGCGCAGTGCCCCAAAACCCTTAATGTGTTGTGTGCAACGCGCGTGACCCGTTAAGGGCTTGAGCTGAACCAACACAGGGTTGTGAAAGGTACAGGAAAGGTTGGACTGCTGATTGGAATCATAAATTTTGATGCAGGATCTGGCGAGGAGCATTAGCGCGACTCAAAATCATCCTGAGATCAGCCATGGTGAATATGAATCTGCCTACTCTGAATCCCTCAATATCTAAATATTCGGAATCCCAAACAACATGAGAATGCCCATAAACCGGGTTCTCTCTACGCTGCTGGCATAGAGATGCACAGGTTATCGCCAGAGATGAATTGCCGCCACACGATTCATCTCTGGCGATAATTGACCCACGCCAACACCGCAAAATTCTTGTAACGTATGTAAGAGTAATTGCGTCGTTGTATAACCCGTCATGACTGCCCCTCTTCCCAACCTGCCCAGTCAATACGACCCCGCCGCCGCCGAGAGCAAATGGCAACAGGTTTGGGACGATCGGCAAGTCTTTAAGGCAGACCCCAACGCAGAGGGCGACCCCTACACCATTGTGATTCCGCCGCCCAACGTGACAGGCAGCCTGCACATGGGGCACGCGTTTGAGAATGCGCTGATCGATACCTTGGTGCGCTACCACCGCATGGCCGGCCGCAATACTCTGTGGCTCCCCGGCACTGACCACGCCAGCATCGCCGTGCAAACGATTTTGGAACGGCAGCTCAAAGCCGAAGGCAAAACCCGCGATGACGTGGGGCGCGAGGCATTTTTGCAGCGGGCCTGGGCCTGGAAAGAAGAATCGGGCAGCACCATCATCAACCAGTTGCGCCGCTTGGGCGTTTCTGCCGACTGGAGCCGCGAGCGCTTCACCTTAGATGAGGGCCTATCGAAAGCGGTGCTGCACGCGTTTAACCAGCTGTATCAGGATGGGTTGATCTATCGCGGCAACTATATGGTGAACTGGTGCCCAGCCAGCCAGTCTGCCGTCTCTGATCTAGAAGTGGAAAATAAAGAGGTAGACGGCAGTCTGTGGCACTTCCGCTATCCCCTCACAGACGGGTCGGGCTTTGTGGAGGTGGCGACGACACGTCCAGAGACGATGCTGGGCGATACTGCTGTAGCGGTGAACCCCAACGATGAGCGCTACCAGCAGATGGTGGGTAAAACCGTGCGGTTGCCCATTATGAATCGCGAGATCCCCATCATTGCGGATGATTATGTTGATGCAAGCTTTGGTACTGGCTGCGTTAAGGTGACGCCTGCCCACGACCCGAACGATTTTGAGATGGGCAAGCGCCACAATCTAGAGTTCATCACCGTGATGAACAAAGATGGCACTATGAACGATCAGGTTGCGCTGGAATTTCAGGGACTCGATCGGTTTGATGCGCGGCGGCAGGTGGTGCAGCGCCTAGAGCAAGACGGATTTTTGGTTTGCATCGAAGCGTACAAACACACGGTACCCTATAGCGATCGCGGCAAGGTTCCGGTAGAGCCGTTGCTCTCGACCCAGTGGTTTGTCAAAATTCGCCCCTTGGCCGACAAAGCGCTAGATCGGCTAGACCACCATCAGGAGCCCCGCTTTGTCCCAGAGCGGTGGACGAAGGTGTATCGCGATTGGCTGGTGAGCCTGCGCGACTGGTGCATCTCGCGCCAGCTCTGGTGGGGCCATCAAATTCCTGCTTACTATGCGGTGAGCGAAACCGGCGGCGAGATTACCGACCACACGCCGTTTGTGGTGGCGATGTCTATGGATGATGCCCGAACCCAACTGGTGCAGCGATTTGGCGAGGGTGTGCAGATTGAGCAAGACCCAGATGTGTTGGATACGTGGTTTTCCTCAGGGCTATGGCCGTTTTCTACGATGGGCTGGCCTGAGCAGACCGCAGATCTGGTGCGTTACTATCCCACGACTACGTTGGTGACGGGATTCGACATCATCTTCTTCTGGGTGGCGCGCATGACCATGATGGCGGCGCATTTCACGGATCAAATTCCGTTTGAGACAGTCTACATCCACGGTTTGGTGAGAGATGAGAACAATAAGAAGATGTCGAAGTCGGCCAATAACGGCATCGATCCGCTGCTGCTGATCAATAAATACGGCACCGATGCGCTGCGCTACACGCTAATTCGAGAAGTGGCCGGGGCAGGACAAGATGTGCGGCTGTCGTATAACCGCGACACCGATGAGTCGGAGTCGGTGGAGGCGTCGCGTAACTTCACGAACAAGCTGTGGAACGCGACCCGGTTTGTGCTGATGAATCTGGATGGGCAAACCCCGGCCCAATTGGGTGCACCCGATCCGGCGGCGCTGGAACTGGCGGATCGGTGGATTTTGTCGCGCTATCACCAGGTGGTGCAGCAGACCCGATCGCAAATTGACGGGTTTGGCCTGGGAGAGGCTGCCAAGGGGCTGTATGAGTTTATCTGGGGAGATTTTTGCGATTGGTATATTGAGCTAGCTAAGTCGCGCTTGCAGGATGCGGCTTCGCCCAAGCGGCAGATGGCACAGCAAACGCTGGCGCTGGTACTGGATGGCATTTTGCGGCTGTTGCATCCCTTTATGCCCCACATTACGGAAGAGCTGTGGCAAACGGTGAATCAAGCCGAGGCTGAGCGTCTGCTGGCGACAGAGTCCTATCCGGTGGCGGATGCTAGCCTGATCAATGCGGATTTGGAGACTCAGTTTGATCTGCTGATTGGCACGATTCGCACGATTCGCAACCTGCGGGCTGAGGCGGGGATCAAACCAGGGGCGCGGATTGAGACGATTTTGCAGAGTGAGAGCGATCGCGAACGGCAAATATTGGCAGTGGGTCAGGTCTATTTGAAAGACTTGGCTAAGGTGGAAACGCTGACGATTTGCGCTGGAGAAACCCCAGTCGTGGCGTCTACCCCAGCGTCTACTGTGACAGAGGTGGCGGCTGGTGCTACGAATGCAGCGCAATCGGCCCTTCGGGCCATCGACAGCTTCAAGTTTGAATCACTGGGGCAGTATCGCAAACCTGTGGTCACGGCTGGGCTTGTCTTGGCGGCGCTGCTGGGCGCCAAAATCACCTTGGGGATTGTGCACGCGGTGGATCGACTTGTTCTAATCTCGCCTCTGATGAAGCTGGTGGGCTTGAGCTATAGCGTTTGGTTTATTTATCGCTATGTCTATAGGGCTGCAGACCGTCAGGAGCTGGCTGCAGAAGCACGACGCTGGTACGGCGAAATTATGGGTAAGGCCGAAGACTGGGTGGAGTCGATTTCTGTCCCTAAATCCTTAAAGGGCTCTCAGGCAAAAGCGGTGGATGCGTCTGTTGCGTCTGTGCCATTGAGCGCTGAGCCAGTTTCAGACGCTGCTCCTGCAAAGCTGTTTGCGGGGGTTGTGGGCACTGTGCAGGTTCTGATTCCTCTGACGGGTGTGGTGGATGTGGATGCCCTACGCGCAAAGATTGAAAAAGATTTGGGTAAAGCGGAGGGCGAGGTGAAGTCGTTGGGCGATCGCCTCTCCAATTCCAAATTTGTGGACAAAGCCCCGGCTGAGGTGGTGCAGGGTGCGCGCGATGTCTTGGCTGAAGCCAAAATTCAGGCTGCAATGCTGCGCGATCGCCTGACTCGGCTCTAGCATCGGTATTCCTGATCTACACATGTTTTGCTGAGGTCAGCCACGGGTATTGGTATGAGTGCCATGCAGTGTGCGGCGCTTGCAACAATACTCGTGGCTAAGTGATAGAGGCCTACCGTAGGCAACCTGAGTTCGAGATAAGCTCAAACCCTCTTAACCCAAACTAACGTTAGGCAACGCCCGAAATCTTTATAGAAAGAGATCGGAATCCACATACGGGACGAGGTGTGGGGCGTTATACTTGTCATCTGAGGAATGATATATCCCGATATTCCCATGCGCTACCTGGCTCAGGTGCTAAAACAAGATTCTGATAGTTCACCATCTCTGCAATTGCTGGCTCACCAAAAAGCTGAGCATATCTGGATCACGCTCAATGGGGATAGCGTTGTTCTGGCTCCGGAGGCTGAACCGTTCAACGCTGGCGCGTTAGTGTTGGTACGCCTGACGACGACGCAAAAAGTTAAAGAAATTGTAGATGCCAAAGATTGGGTGCTCGATTTGGTGCGGCAGTTTTTAGCGATTGGCCTGTCGCCTGAGTCGTTGCATCAGGAGGTGCAGCGGGTAGAGCAATGGCGGCAGTCTCTGACTATGAAGAGTCAAGAACTAGGGCGGCGATCGCTCGAACTCGAAGCGCGTCAAGACCAGATTCAGCAGCTTGAAGAAACCCTCAATCGCGAGAAGCAACAGCTCGAAAGCCGCCTAGCCGAAGCAGACGCAGACGAAACACCGCTAGAGCTAGAGCCAAAACCCTAGGGCGTGTCATCAATTCCGGCCAAAAGCCTTGGGCTGTAGGCGTTGCTACGTCCTAGACGCCCCAGAATCATAGGCCGTCTGAGGCATGAAGAACCTTCAGATGACTAATCATGCACAATACGCTTTGAACGCGGCTTGGGCGATCGCCCAACCTGCTGCCCCAACCCGTTGCTCGAATACGAGAGACCCTTTAGCGCCAGCGGCATTGACATCTCTGCACTGAAAATATAGTGCAATGATGAGGGATAGCACTTCGCCTGTTGCATTCGGTCTATTTCGTTGGGCGTTGCCGACTATGCCACAATCATTTCGCCGCGTTTTGACTGGCGTGATGTTATTTATCATGACCATCGTGATTGCCACGGTGGGATACATCATTCTGGGCTGGTCATTTTTAGACGCGCTCTATCAAGTCATCATTACCGTGTTTGGGGTGGGGTTCGGGGAAGTGCAGCCCATCAACACCCCGAGTCTTCGCGTGTTTACTATGTTGGTGATTGTGGCAGGCACCTCGTCGGTGGTCTATGCCGTTGGTGGGCTGGTGCAAATGATTACCGAAGGCGAAATCAACCGAGCATTAGGGATAAGACGCATGATCAAATCAATCGAGGCCCTAAATCAGCATGTGGTGATTTGCGGCTTTGGCCGGATGGGTCAAATTTTGGCTCGGGAAATGGCTGAGGCCAGGCAGCCCTTTGTGGTAATTGATAACAGCGGCGATCGCGCCACCGAGGCCCAAGAACTTGGCTACTTGGTGCTAGTCGGCAATGCGACTGAAGACGATGTGCTGGAGCTTGCAGGCATTCAACATGCCAAGTTTCTCGCAACTGTACTGCCCGATGATGCCGCCAATGTGTTTATTACCCTAACGGCGCGGGGCATTAACCCCGGCCTGATCATTCTGGCACGGGGCGAATATCCCACCACAGAGCGCAAGCTGCGGCTGGCTGGCGCAGATCATGTCGTGCTGCCCGCAACCATTGGGGCAATGCGCATTGCCCATATGATTACCCATCCCACCACGCTAGATTTTTTGGATCGCAACGATGGCAGCAATACCCTCAATGAACTGCTGGCAAAAATAGATTTGCAAATTGAAGAACTAGCGATTACCAGCGAATCGCCCATGATTGGGCATCTGATCAAAGATCTGGAAGTGAGTGTGAACAGCGCCTTTATCATCGTGGCGCTGCGGCGCGATGACGGTGCCACTCTCACCAGTCCTGAAGGCAAGGTGATGATTCAAGAAGGGGATACGCTGATTGTGCTGGGGCGATTGGGCGATATGCCGAGGCTGGCCGATATCTATGCGCTAAAGCGCAAAATGCGATATCGCGGAGCCCAGCTTTAAGGCCAGCTCTAGATGAGAGCCGCAGTTACAAAAAGCTGTGGCATCCACGCCAAGCGCAGATGCCACAGGTCACCCAACGCTAAGCGGAGTGACTCCAGCGATTCAATTTATTCACACCACTGTGGATGCTAATGCCGGTACTAAGCAGTCTATCGATTAAACAGATTGTCTAGCGCGTCTTCCACTTTTTCCTTCGCGGTGGTGGCCTCTGGCGAGTTGCCGTCATGGTTCATTTTGTCGAGGTCGGCATCACCCTGCACCTCGTTCAGACCTTTACCCGCTTCGTCTTGCACCTCATTCATCGAGCGAGGCTCATTTTCTAGCGCTCTTTCTGCCTTGTCGTAGATATTATTCAGCGGCGCTTCGCCATCTGAAGGGGCACTAGGGGAGCTGCTAATGGCAAGAGCCGGGGTCGCATTGACGAACAGCACGACGACAACCATCAAAGCAAGGGCGATCGCCCGCACAGACTGAATAAACTGAGAAATTTGACTAATCATTACGGTCTCCTTTGACATGAAATCGAACTAACCTGTACGACACGTTGGTGAGTCCATGCAGAGGAGCAGGAGAACTCTCACAATCGGTCGCATCTTAAACTGATCAAGATTTAAGGAATCGCAAGGGTTAACCCTTAGCGAAAGAATTCCTTAATTCGATCGGCCAGGGACTTGGTGCCATCTTGCACCTGATCCGCTGCTTGCTCGGCGGCTCGCTTGGTCGCGCCAACGGCTTGCTGAGCATCGCCTTGGGCTTGCTGAGCTGCGCCATCGACTTGGCCTGATGCCTTGCCAAATTCACGCTGAACGGTGCCTACACCTTGCTGTGCCTTGCCCTGAGCTTGTCGGGCTGCACCCTCAACCTGCCCCGAAACCTTGCCCAGTTCGCGCTGCGCGGTGCCAATGCCTTGCTGCGCATTGCCCTTGGCTTCTTGAGCGGCACCCTGTGCTTGCTGCGTGACTTTGCCCAACTGACGCTCAGCTTGACCAGCCGTCTGGTTGAACTGCCCTTGCACTTCGTCGTTGGTGCCTGCACCAAACACGTTGTCCACCAACGATTTAACGGGCTGCTCAGCGGCGATCGCCCCTGGTGTTTGCACCAGCAGCACCCCTTGCCATCCCAATGCCAACAGCGCAACGCAGGCAGATGTTGCTACGGCGATCGCTCCTCGCCGCACAAAATCAGCCAAAATTGGGGAAAATCGCATAAATTAATACCTCAAAGTGTTTAAGCCTGAGAGCGGTGAAGACCCGAACCACCCATCATAGAAACTGCAGACGCCACACTGGGCCACTGCAGATTTGTATTTCTTGGGCAGCTATTCTCTCTGCTAGCCTGTAATGTAATCTGTTGTACCGTCTTTGCCCTGTCTTCTGAATCACCCCAGGGGTCTAACTCGCCCTGAGCGCCTATCTTCCTCTAGAAGTAGGAATTCTTTGAATGGCTGGCGGCGGCGGCGATGTAGTTCCTGATAGCGCTGAAAGATAGGGCGATCGCACGGCCCATCTCAACCCCAATTTGTAACGAATCACGAAGCTGGCGGCATGGTGGATAGGCTCTGCTGACACAGCCCGCAAAAATGGGAGAGCTGGCGAGAAGAAAAGACCGAGTAGGGTTATCCACATCTTTTCAGACCTTGCCCTAACTTTATTTAATAATTTAATAGGGCTAGCTGGGTTTGACTAGCTGGATCTAATTTGGATCTAACCAGAGCTGAATCCAATGGACTAACTGGACTAAGACTAACTGGACATGCTGCATTCGGCACGCAGCCGTTTAGTCTAACTCCATTCCCTCAGAAGTGGCGTTTCCCCAACTTTGAGATCTTAGAGATTTTGTGGAGGTTGCCTCCCCAGCTAAACTTTGCAATTCCACACCGTTCAAGGCCAAGACGACTCAAGTTAAAGACGACTAAAGACCGCTAACTCCTCTAGTACTCACGAATCCTAACGAAAGCAGACCTATGACCACGATTTTGGAACAGGGCAATATCTCAATTCACACTGAGAATATTTTTCCGATCATCAAAAAATGGCTCTATTCCGACCATGAGATTTTTCTGCGCGAGCTGGTATCGAATGCCGTAGACGCCATTCAAAAGCTGCGGATGGTGTCGTTTTCGGGCGAGGTCTCGGGTGAACTGGGCGAGCCACTGATTGAAATCACGATCGACAAAGAGAATAAAACCCTGTCCGTCTCTGACACTGGCATTGGCATGACGGCGGATGAGGTGAAGAAATACATCAACCAGGTGGCGTTTTCTAGTGCTGAAGAGTTTGTTGATAAGTACAAGAACAGTACTGATCAGCAAATTATTGGTCACTTTGGGCTCGGCTTCTACTCCTCCTTTATGGTGGCGAATCAGGTAGAAATCGACACCCTATCCTATCGAGATGGAGCGCAAGCGGTGCACTGGTCGTGCGATGGCTCGACCCAGTTTGAGTTAAGTGAGTCGTCTCACACGACGCGCGGCACCACCATCACGCTGCACCTGATGGAGGACGAGCTTGAATACCTGGAAGAGTTTCGCATAAAGGCGCTGATCACTAAATACTGCGACTTTATGCCGGTGCCCATTCACTTGGGTGGGGAGCAAATCAACCGCCAAAAAGCGCCGTGGAAGGAATCGCCCAGCAGCCTCACGCCTGAGGATTATCAGGAGTTTTATAGCTATCTCTATCCTTTTCAGGAGGAGCCGCTGCTGTGGGTGCACCTCAACACTGACTATCCCTTTGTGGTCAACGGCATTCTCTACTTTCCCAAGCTGAAGCCCGATGTGGATGTGTCGAAGGGGCAGATTAAGCTGTTCTGCAATCAGGTGTTTGTCAGCGACAACTGTGAGGAAGTGATTCCTCGCTTTTTGATGCCGCTGCGTGGGGTCATCGACAGCTCCGACATTCCCCTGAATGTGTCTCGCAGCTTTTTGCAGGCTGACCGCACGGTTAGAAAGATTGCGGATTACATTGCGAAGAAGGTGGGCGATCGCCTCAAAGAGCTGTATCGCGACGATCGCACTGCTTACATCAAGAGCTGGCAAGACCTCGGCACCTTCGTCAAGTTCGGCTCGATGAACGACGACAAGTTCAAAAAGCAGGTGGAAGATATCCTGATCTTCCGCACCACTGGGGCCGCGCCAACAGCGGCAACTCAGGCCATCGCGAGCGACATAGCACCCGCCGATGTGCAGGTGCAGTCTGAAGAGGGAGATATGTGGCAGCCGGTTGAGCCCACGTCTACTGCGCCTGCGGCGACGCTAGACCAACTGGATGGCAACAGCTACACCACCCTGAAGGACTATCTAGAGCGCAACAAGACCCGTCACGCAAACCGCGTTTACTACGCCACCGATGCGGCAGGGCAGGCCACCTATGTCGAGCTGCACCGGAGCCAAGGGCTAGAAGTGCTGTTTATGGATTCCTTCATTGATGGGCACTTCATCAGCTTTTTAGAGCGGGAATATACCGATGTGCGGTTCTCTCGGGTTGATTCTGACCTAGACGACACCTTGCTCGATAAAGAGCGTGCCGATGACATTGTGGACCCTACCACGAACAAGACCCGCAGTGAGCAGGTGAAGGAGCTATTTCAGCAGGCGCTGAATAAGCCCAAGGTCACCATCCGCACTGAAGCGCTTAAGGCTGAGAATGCAGAAGCGGCACCGCCCGCAATGGTGCTGCTGCCAGAGCAACTGCGCCGCCTGCAAGAAATGACGGCCATGCTGCAACAGCAGGCGGTGGAATTCCCTGAGGAGCACACGCTGCTGGTGAACACGGCCCACCCGCTGGTGCAAAATCTGCTGAGCCTGAATCAGTCTGCGGTGATCACAGGCAAGGGTTCGTCGCCCTCGGGAGAACTGGCCACGCTGCTCTGCCAGCATATCTATGACTTGGCGCTGATGGCCCAGAAAGGGTTTGATGCCGATGGCATGAAGGCGTTTGTGGAGCGGTCGAACCAAGTGCTGACGCGGCTGACCAAATAAGGGCGGGTTTGTCCTGTTCCGTCCTCTCTCCCTCTTCTATCCAAAACCAAAGCGGGTGGGCAATCTCTGAGAGATTGCAACCCGCTTTGGTTTGATCGCGTTTTCTATAGCGATTGTGGCTATAGCGATTGTGGATGGGAGGGTGAATGTGGGTTGTGCGATCGCCCTCGGGGATACTGCTGCATGAGCGATCGCACCTGTTCTGCATGATAGGAACTGCGGGTGAGCGGCGACGACACCACCTGCAAAAAGCCAATGGATTCTCCATAGTGCTGCCAGGCCTGGAACTGCTCAGGCGTCACAAAGCCTTGCACCTGCAAGTGTTTGGCGCTGGGCTGCAAATATTGCCCAATGGTGAGAATGTCGCAATGAACGGCGCGCAGATCTCGCATGGCCTGCCGCACTTCGTCATCGGTTTCGCCGAGCCCTACCATAATGCCGGACTTGGTGTAAACCCACGGTGCCTGAGCGTGCGATCGCTCCAACAGCTCTAGCGTCCGCGCATAGTTGCCTTGGGGGCGCACCCGGCGATAGAGTCGGGGCACCGTTTCGGTATTGTGGTTCATCACCTCGGGGTTGGCCGCCAAAATGGCCGTGAGCGCCGCCCAGTTGCCGCATAGATCTGGAATGAGCACCTCAATTGTGGTCTGAGGAGAGACCTGCCGCACCGCTGCAATGCACTGGGCAAACTGTGCTGCGCCGCCATCGGGCAGGTCATCGCGGTTAACGGACGTAATCACCACATGGTTTAGGTTCATGCGGCGCACTGCTTCTGCTAGGCGAGCGGGCTCAGTGGGGTCGAGGGGCTTGGGCTTTTTCTCAAAGTCAATATCGCAGTACGGGCAAGCGCGGGTGCAGGCAGGCCCCATAATCAAAAACGTCGCCGTGCCTAGGCTAAAGCACTCGCCAATGTTGGGGCACGAGGCTTCTTCGCACACCGTATTCAGCTCTAGGTCGCGCAAAATGTCTTTTACATTGCCGACGCGCTCCCACAGGGGCGCTTTCACTCTTAACCACTCTGGCTTTTGCGGAGTAACGGTCACGCGGATTGCCTACACTACATAATAGTTCACTGATTATTTTAGCAGCGACCGCTCTTGCCCATGGCTGGGCTGCAGTTTGGGGCTGTGGTTTGGGGCTGAGGAAATGCCGCACGGTGCTGGAGCGATCGCCCTGTAGGCAGGTGTGATAGTCTAGAGTATGCAGCTACGGGATGTAGCGCAGCTTGGTAGCGCACTTCGTTCGGGACGAAGGGGCCGTGGGTTCGAATCCCGCCATCCCGATTCTTCTAAAACCTACTGCGGAAGCGCCTTATAGCCGACGCATCAACCTTTTGATGACCCTAACATATTGTCAATAGGGGAGTGAGGTTGGCTACTTTTGGGCGCTTTTGGACGTCTGAGTGGTAGGAAATTGGTAGAAAGATGACTACTATGCAACCCCCCGTAGCGGCACGCCCGACACTAAGCCGTGACCTAGATAGAAGCCTCGTCAAGATAGAAAGTGATAAAGGCAGGCTGAGATTACGCTTTACTTATGGAGGCATGCGCCACACCATAGCCGTTGGCTTGCCTGATTCCCGAGTTAATCGCATCGTGGCCCAGCAGAAGGCGACTCAGATCGAACAGGATATTGCCTCCGGCAACTTTGATGAGACCCTTAAGAAGTACAAGCCTCCCAAGGCTGCCGCTAGAAAGCGCGAGGCAACCACGATAGCTGGATTATTTGAGAAATTCACAGCGGTTCAGACCAAAGCCAAAGACTTACAGGTGGGTAGTCTGTGCCGATATAGAGCTACGCAGCGACATTTAGACGCATTTTTCTCAACTAAGCCAGCAGACACTGTGGATGAGGCCAGTGCCACCGCTTTTGCCGAGTACTTGCGAAAGCGAGTGGTCGAACGAACGGCCAAAGACTACCTAACCCTAGTTAAGTCCTGTTGAAACTGGGCTGAAGAGACACCCGGACAAAACCCTTGGGCATCCGTTCTAGAGAGGGTGAAACCAGCCCCTAAGCAGAAGGTTAAGCCATTTGCATTGGCTGAGGTTCAAGCTATCTTGGCCGCGTTTAGAACGGATCGGTACTACCAGCACTACGCCGACTTCGTGACATTTCTCTTCGGTACAGGTTGTCGCTTCGGAGAAGCTGTAGCCCTGAAATGGAGGCACATTGCCGATGACTACTCAACGGTATGGATTGGCGAATCTGTTTCTAGATGAGTCCGTAAGACCACCAAAACGGGGAAGAATCGGACGGTGACGCTTACCCCCAAGGTGGCAGAGATGCTATCTGCCAGAAAACCAACCAACGTGGATCCTGAAGCATCAGTTTTTCCGTCGCCGAAGGGAAAGCTCCTCAACGACCATACCTTTCGTCGCCGAGCCTGGACAAAAATCTTGACCCGGCTCGAAATCACCTACCGGAAACCTTACTCTACCCGCCATACTGCCATTAGCCATGCTCTGGCGAATGGTGCAAATCCTCTAGCGGTAGCAGAGCAAACAGGCCACGATCCTCAAATTTTGTTCAAACACTATGCCTCCGTCATTCAAAAGTCTGCCGTGATGGTGGAATTTTGAAGCGCTAACGTTATAGCTTGCGTCCGACCCAAACTACCCTGCCCATGACGCTTAGGCCATTAGCTTTGCTGGACAAGTCTAGGGAAAAAGCTTCGTAGGCAGGGTTATCGCTTAGCACCCTGAAGTTGTTTTCGGGGATGTATTGCAAGCGCTTAATCAAAATCCGCTCATTCAGCTTAAACAGGAAAAGGCCATGGTCGATAGCCGCTAACTCCCTAACACTGGTATCCACAAGTACTAGGTCTCCAAGAACCAGGGTAGGCTCCATGCTTTCGTCCTGAACTTGGGTAAGGAGTAAGTGGTCATAAGACTTTGGGAACTCAGACTTCAGCCAGTCTGTCTCAAAGGCTAGTGGATCCTTATAGATATACTCTTTGGCATCTCCTTCTCTTAAGCTGTTGTAACCGGTCTGACCACCAGCCAGCCACTCTACACTGACGTTTGCCGTGCGTGCTATGGCGAGCAGTGCGGGACGGGTAGGCTCGCTTTGACCGCTGAGGTATTGGCGCAAGACTGTGTCAGAGAATCCACAACTTCGTGCAAATCCTCGAATGCTATTCTCTCCAACGGCCTGCTTTAAGCGCTGGGGGAAGTCGTTTGAGTCGGCCAGTACCGCCTGCCCCTCATTAGAAGGCGTGTCATTCATCGCAAGTCCAGAGATTTAGTATTGCAAATTATAGCGCTTGACATGCGCGTTATTAATTGTTAGCTTCATCAATATACAAATTGATGGAGCTTTGTTGATCTTATGCACGTAGAGGACATTAAGGCAGCTCTTCGTAAGTAAGGCTGGACGTTGGCAGGCATTGCTAAGGAACTCGGTGTGGGGCCTTCCGCAATCTCCCATGCCCTGACGCAGCAACGGTCTCGCAGGGTTGAAAAAGTGATCGCGGCCAAGCTCGGCCTGTCTCCTCGGGAGATCTGGCCTCAACGTTATAAAGGAGGGGTAACCCATGAATCAGTTTGTCAGCAAACAGGAAGCGTTACGGTATCTCAATCTCAGCAGCACTACCTTAAAAAAATACAGATTGCAGGGCCTGTTAATCGAGGGCATTCACTGGGTTCGCATTAATAGCCGCTGTACCCGCTACAACTTGGAGCTCATCAAAGATTGGCTCCAAAACCGCCATGACCCAGTGGCCCATCAGCGAGCTATCGAAGTCTATCAGGCCAGTCTGCTAAGCAATCAGCGCAAGATTCCTCAGCGATCTAGTCGTCGATAACCTCATGGGCATCAAACCATCCTTAATATATCGATAGTTCACCAAGTATATGATGGCGAGCTTGGCTTGAAATCTCACTCTTAAGACCTATGAAAAAACATCCTAACTACGGCACAGCAAGGGTTTCAGACTTTTTTTGTTCATTTTCTGAGCCAGGCCAATCAACATCCTGATGTGGTTTTCGCTGAACCAGTTAGGGCATCAATGTGCTGCTAGAAGTAGTGTCTTCAACTATAGCAAAGTCATTTGAAATGTCTACTCTGGTTACGCCCATTAGTGGAAACTAGTACTCAACGGCACAATTAACACCACTATCCAGATCGTTGAATTTCAGGCTGATCAGTCTGTCCATGAGCTAACCGGTTGGGATATTTACGCCCTTGAGTACTAGCCAATTGGTGATTATGGCCCGGCTCCTAAATTTAGGAGCTAACCATGGCACAGTACATTTACTCGGGGCGATCGCGCCCCTGTCCGATTTGTGGACGAACCAAAGACCAAGACTGCCGCTGGAATCAGGAGGTGGTGTTCTGCCACACCCACGTAGATCAGGATGGCGCGGTAGACGGCTACGTTTACCGGGGCGCGACAGCCGATGGCATGTGGGGGCAATACTTTGCAGCCACCGCCTCACCCGAGAAGCCGGTTCGACCCCAGCAGCGGCAGGACTATTTTTATCCCAGTCGGGCAGGGCAGCCCCTGGTGAAGGTGACTCGGGTGGATCGGGGCAACGGTGCGAAGTTTTTTGTCCAGTATCACTGGAATGGGCAACAGTGGATCAAGGGGCTAACCTCTGAGATTAGAGCCCAGGTGCCAATTTACCGGTACCGTGATATCCAGAATGCCATATCCATCGGTCAACCCGTCTGGATGGTGGAGGGGGAAGGCTGCGCGGATGCCCTGTGGGCGATCGGCATTCCCTCGACCACTACCCTGGGGGGCTCGAAGAAGTACCGCAGCTATGGCGACTACCGTCAGGATTTGCAGGATGCGAACTTAGTGCTGTGCCCAGATCGCGATCAGGTCGGCATTGCTCACATGGAGGAAGTCGCCCAGGACTGTCCCTCAGCTCAGTGGTGCTATCCCTATCCTGACAGCCTGCGCTGGCAGAACCTGCCGAAGCATGGCGGGCTGGACGTGGTGGATTGGATTCACGATGGGGCCACAGCGGAGCAGATTCGAGCGGCGGTGCAAGACCTGCGGCAGCTGGAGGTCAGCCCTACTCAAGACCCTGAGCGACTGTCGGTACAGGCCTTGCAAGACCAGATACGCACCTATCTGGGCAACAGCCCCACCGAATTGGCTTTGGCGGCGCAGGTGGTTCAGTGGCACCAGGAGACGGGGATATCGGCCAGGGATATCGGGAACCTGGTCACCCTGGTGCAGGCAGAATTGGAGCAAACCGAGGAACGGGATGATTCTCCTATCGGAGAGGCTACGCCAACGCCGGGCTGAGATTCACCAGCTGCTCAAAATTGGCGACTACCAGCTATGTCTCGGGGAGTATCTCCATGCTGAGCTGGCAGACCCCTTAGAGCAGATTGCTGACTGGATTGGGGCGACGCCAGCGGCGATGCTGGTGACGCTGCTGCCGGTGGCAGCATCATTGCTGCGGGTGGGTACGGAGCTGGAGATTGATGCCGGGATGGGGTTCTCGGTGCCGCCGATTGTGTTCACCGGGTTAGTGGCCCCTTCGGGCAGCAAAAAGAGCCCAATTCAGCGGCAGATTTTGGGGCCGCTCTCGCTGCTCCAGGCGGAGGCGGATCAGGAGTATGAGTATGCCGCTTCAGAATATGAGGTTGACCTGCGGGATTGGGAGCAGACCCGAGCGGAAGATAGGGGCATTCGACCCAGGAAGCCAATGCCACGGGAGTATCACACCTCGGATGCGACACGGGAGGCGATTGTTCTTTCAGAACACGCTTCGCGAACGCCCGCATTCAGTCTCAGCAGCCAGAGCGGGGCATTTTGGTAACGCCCGATGAGCTGGCGGGCTTGTTCAAAGGGCAGAACCAGTACCGCAATGGTCGGGGGAACGATAAGGAATCGCTGCTGACGGCCTTTGATGGCTCGGGGCTGAAGGTGAATCGAACCAGCGGCCTGCGTATCAGCCTGCCGCGCACCAGCCTGAGCCTGACGGGGACGATTCAGCCGGATATTCTGCGAGAGATGATGGGGGATTGCTCGGATGCCAGTGGCCAGTAGGCCAGGTTTTTGTGGTGTTTGCTGCCGCTGAAGCCTGCGCCGTTTCCCCGACGGACGGTGCGCCATGACGTGTCGGATCGGCTCTATAGCCTCTACCAGCAGTTGGAGAGATTAACGGCCCAGTGCTACCGGCTGAGCCCTGAGGCCAAGGCCTTGTTTGCGGATTGGTATGACCAGCTGGATCAGCTACGGGTGACGGAGACGCACCCAGGCTTGCAGGCGGTCTATTCCAAAATGCAGGGCTACACAGGACGGCTGGCGTTAATTCTGCACTGTCTGAATGCGGCGGTGGAGGGGCATTTGCCGACCCATGCGGTGGAAGCGAGCCAGATGCAGGCGGCAATTAAGTTGGGGCGTTGGTTTATTGGTCAGGTGAAGCTGCTCTATGCGGACGGGAATACGGTGAATGGAGCGTTGGAGCTGGTCTATACGAAGCTGATACAGCTGTCGCGGGTGCGGGGGTGGCTACGGGCAAAGGATGTGCGGAATTATGAGCGCAGTTTACGGAAGGCGGGAGTGGAGGTGATTCGTGCTCATTTTTTGGAGCTGGAGGCGATGGGGTACGGAGAAACCCAGGGAATGGGGAATCGATTGCGGTGGCGAGCAACGGTAGACGCGGTAGACAGATTTGAGGAAACGGTAGACAGGGTGTCTACCGCTGAAAATATTGATGGATAAGGGTTATAGCGAAACGGTAGACAAGTAGACAGGGTTTACCAATGGGGAATTGCTAGGAAAGTGTCTACTGCCTACCGAAATGGCTGAAGGGCTTGTGGATAAAGGCTTTTGCCCGGTAGACACTGTGTCTACCGGGCGTCTACCGTGTCTACCGAAAATTGATTACTCGTCGTCGTCTGTGAACAAGCTCGTCAGATCGCGGTAGCCACTGACGACTCGCAAGATGTCTACTCTAAATTCGGTTGCGGTATAGAGAATGAGGTAGCTCTCCATTGAGAGACTACGCAGTGCTGGGAGGATTTCGTCGCGTGGACGACCTAGGTTAGGGAATTGGCTTAACGGGTGACAAGAGGATTCAAAGTCATACGGTACAAAGCTTTGAAATAATAGCAGAGACAAAAAATAGGGAGCCTTAGTGCAGCGCCCCTCAACCAATATGTTTCCTGCATTCTACCAAACCACCCTTCGCGCTCACCTCAGTGAAGCCCAGTACTTGACCTTAGAGCTGTTGTTGTTATTGCTACAGGCGCATCGCTAGGTCAAACTCTCGGTGTTGGCCAGCGTCTTTCCTCAGCCGATTCAGTATCAAAGCCGAAAACGCAACTTACAGCGATTTTTAGCCTTACCGAACCTGACCCTTAAGGTGCTGTGGTTTCCGCTGCTGAAATACTGGATTCGACAAGTGGAAACGGGACGGGGATTGAATCGCAACCACCGTCGCCGTCTGAGCACGCTCAAACACCATCAACACGGCTATTGGATCCTCGCTATCGACCGCACGGAATGGAAAGGGCGAAATATCTTTATGGTCAGTGTGGTGTGGGGAACCCATGCCTTACCGGTCTATTGGGAACTCTTGGGGAAAGGGGGCAATAGTGACCTGAAAACGCAACAGCGACTGCTCAAAGCGGCCTTGTCGTTGTTTAAGTCCTATCCAGTTCTAGTGTTAGGTGACCGAGAGTTCCATAGTCCTAAACTGGCGGCCTGGTTGAATCAGCGCAGGGTCTCCTTTGCGCTTCGACAGAAAAAGGACTTCCATTTTAAGACAGATGCCGGAACAGACTATCAAATCCTCAAAGAAGTTAGATTCAAGCCGGGACAGTCTCGATTTTACGAGGGGATTTTGTGCAATAAAGGCGATGGCATCGGCCCCTTTAACTTAGCCGTTTATTGGCAGCGAACGCACTGCCAAAAGTCACCGACAAAAACTCGCTGTTTGATGAGTGCCGGTGGTTGGGATGAGGGGCGATCGCTCCTCTCTAGACTGGCTGAGGGCTAAAACGTTGGGCTCTCACCAACCATATCAATATCCATACCTACAGCCATTGCTGCAAGGAAGCGAGCACAATCGGTTCCCGCTGCCATTTCATCCAAGGCTGTCCCAAATGCTGCAACGGCTTCTGATAGCGTGAATGCTTCGACTGTCGCGCTACGGCTTGAACGCCTGGACATCGCTGCTGCAATATTGGCAATATGGCGATCGCTCTCATTGCACTTGCGATCCAAGGCATTGATCCGCGTCTCATACCAGGTTGCAGGTTGGCTGCTGTCGTACTCATTCATCTGCTGGGCTAGGGATGGAGCGGGCGCTACTTCCTCGCGTTGCTCAGGCGGTACATAGTTCCGTGGCACATTACTGGATATGGTGCGGCTGTCAGGGTTGCCACCGCAGGCTACTAACATGAGGGCGATCGCACTTAAAAATATTTGCTTCATCTCGGATTAATCATGAGCCACTTACCTTAAAGATACCGCACACCACACATGCTACGCGACCAGCAGCAGCAGAACCTATCAAAGCTTGTTGAATTGATCAATAGGGTTCACAACGCCTTCAAGAGCAATTCGAGCGCAGCGGCATTGTCTGAACGCTACCCATATCAGGCTTTTCCTGAGTCAATCCGATCGCTCCCTAGTTGCCACACCTCACTATGCATGTGTGAGCCTGTGCTACTGACTAGGGCGATCGCATCTGCACCACCCTCACACCTGGAGGGAAAAGGGCGATCGCAACGGTTGAGGCATAGAATACGACTGCAACACAATCAGTCTAGATTGAACTGCGATCGCCCTAACTTCGAGAAAACTGCATCGGGGCGATCGCTCACACCTGAAGGGAAAAGGGCGATCGCCAGAGACTCCGGCGGTTGTGTCCACTGCTTCAACGGTGAGTATTGGGTCTGGGGTTGCTTAGAGCGATCGCTCCACCCCTCACAGATTAAGCACTTGCGCGATCGCACCTGCACCACCCTCTCACCTAAAGGGAAAAGGGCGATCGAATCCCCAAAGGTAGGGGATATTGTTCTCGCTGCTGACCCAGTAGCCGCCGCCACTAAAGATGCAAAAAGCCCGGACATTGTCCGGGCTTTTTGGCAAGGGGTAAAGTGGTGTTGTCTTTTGCTAAAACCAGAGCTGTGCTCAGGTGTTGCAAGAAACAATCGATCCGATCTGAGCTGAGCTTTAGCCGTGTCTATGCAGATACAGCTTCTAGCACTGCCGGATATACGCTGATTTTTTTGCGGTTTTTGCCGCGTCGCTCAAAGGTGACGATACCATCCGTTAATGCAAACAGGGTGTCATCGTTGCCACGACCCACATTTGTACCGGGATGAATTTTAGTGCCGCGCTGGCGTACCAGAATATTGCCTGCTTTGACTACTTGACCGCCATAGCGCTTAACGCCTAAGCGCTTAGCGTTAGAGTCGCGACCGTTGCGTGTACTGCCTGTTCCCTTCTTGTGTGCCATGTTGACTGCCTCAACTCGTAATTGCTGCGCGTTTACTTATTAGATCTTTGACTATAGCGGGTTTGCCGCTGCTTATCACTATCAGTTAGGCCATCTACATTAGATTATCAATTGCTTTTATTCAAAAAAGCTTTGAGATCTAGCCTAAACGCCCTTTCTCGTCGCGCTTGGAAGCTTACTCCGTTTCGGATGCTCCAGATGCTGCTGCAGTAGGCGCAGGCGCTGGAGCGTCTGCGGTTTCAGCTTCGGTAGCAGACTCTACAACAGGTTGCGAGGCGCTCGCTTTTTTAGAACCTAACTGCCTTCCACCCACTTGAATAGAGTCAATCATAATTCGAGTCAGGTCTTGGCGGTGCCCCTGCTTTTTGCGGGTCTTTTTCTTAGGGCGCATTTTATAGACGATGATTTTGCGACCTCGTAGGTGGCGCATCACTGTAGCTTCTACAGTTGCCCCTTCGACGAGCGGCTGACCGATTGACACAGTGCCATCATCTTCAATGAACAGCACTCGATCTAGAGTAATGGTGCTGTCTTCATCAGCTTCAAGGCGGTTTACGTCATAAAAGCGACCAGGCTCTACTCGAAGCTGGGTACCGCTGGTTTCAACAATTGCGTAGGGCATCGTTCACGTCCTTAAAAAGTGCCGTACAGGCAGCGCGTGCGCTTTGTATGCCTGATCCGTGCATTTAACACAGTCTAATATTATCAGTTAGATATCAGCCTAGTGTCAATATCTAACCGCTTATGCGCGAGATAAATCTCTGCTGTAGGACTCAAGCCCTGTAGGTGTGTGGATTTTTTGCCTACACCATGAAGCTTGTGGCTTCGCCTTGGGCGGCTTGGCGGCTGCGAGCGTCATAGTATAGGTCTTCAAGAGAAATGCTGAAGAGGGCGTCCTTTAGCTTTTGGTGCAGGCGGTTCCACAGGGTAAAGGTGACCCAATCGCCGGTTTGTTCACTATCTGGGGTGTGCTGAGGAAGCGGCTGAACGGTTTCGCCTACGGCTTCGAGAATTTGCCCAACGGAAATTTGGCTGGGCGATCGCGCCAGTTGATAGCCCCCATGTGCCCCTCGCAATGACACCACCAACCCGGCATGCCGGAGCTCGATCAACAGCTTTTCTAGATAGGGAGCCGGTAGATCTTGGCGCTGGGCGATCGCCCGCACGGACGACGGCGATTCCCGCTGATGCAGCGTCAAATCCAACATTGCTTTAACGCTGTAATGTCCCCGTGTTGTTAGCTTCATAGGCGGCTGCTACTCCCCTTGCAATTTCAGCTCTGCGACTGGGTAGCGGCCTCACAATCCGAAAACTACTCGTGCTGTTCTAGCATAGTGCCATACCTGCTTCATGCGCAGTGCTGCTGAGGCTCTTGGCTGCTGCGACAAGTAGACCCAAAGTGCTGACTCAAGCCATTTAACGGGTGCAGTACCCGGCGCGGCCTCGCTTGCTGGTGTCTGATTGACTACCTCACTGGCTCTGCGCATTAAGTGTATCTTGGTAAGGGCGTTGCAGAATAGGAATATGATTCAGTGAGGAACAGGGATATCACTAAATTTGAGGTATTGGTTTTACCCTGATTTCATATCCTCATTATGCATTATGCAACTTATGCAACGCCGGGAATAGGTGTGGAATCGACTGGCGAATCCACAGAGTCTGGGACTTGCTCTAGCGATCGCTCTTCGGATGATGGTTCCACTAAGTCCTTCGGCTGCTGTCGAAACTGGGCAGCCCGATTCTGCAACGTTTGGAAAAAACGATTGCGCTGGGGCGGGGCATCTGGCTCCGCACTGGGTAGCCGAGTGGGCGATCGCTCGGTTTCTACCCCAGAGCGAGTGGCGTCGTCCTGATTTAGGGATGATTCCTCAGACGGGGGATCATCCGGTGTGGCAGCATTACCCAAGCGCGGATCATCTGCGTTTGCGGGGTCTTCCATTTTTTGGAAGTCCTGTAAATCCTCGACATCATCAGCGGTGGCGGGAGCAGGCGCGCCCCCCTTCGGTAAGGTGGCGGGGTTTGGCTGGCGCAGTTGTTGGGGAATCGGGTTCGGCGGGTTGCTAGAGGATTCGCTAGGGGACTCGCTGGGGCGATCGCCCAATTCACCATCGCCAGATGTCCGATCGTCTGATTCACCACTGTCTGGCTCATCCTGCACGGACGATGGGCGCTGGGTTGCGGCTGAGGGAGTCGGTAGCTGCGGCTCTGGAGACGGCTTCGACAGGGGCCACAGTTCTGGGCTGGGCGTTGGCAACGGCGTGGGTTCGGGAGAGGGTTCCGGTTCGGGAGAGGGTTCCGGTTCGGGAATGGGTTCCGGTTCGGGAATGGGTTCCGGTTCTGGAGAGGGTTCCGGTTCGGGCACGTAAACATAGTTGGGATCTACAATGCCTTTCACCTTAGCGACAGCGATCTCGCCCCGCACCAGTTGGGAGAGGGGGTCGCTGCCACCGGGTTCGTAGTTGATGATGCGAGCGGTGTTGTTATACGTGTTGGCGATCGCGCCACCCTCTTCATCTAACAACTCAAGCTGCACCCAGTTTTTGCCGCGACTAAAGCCTTTGAGGTAAATGGGCAGCCATTCGTCGAAGACAAAGCTTTGCCCGTTGACGGTGGCGCGAATCCGCCAATCTTTAATGTCATCGTCGTCTCGTTCTTGGGCGATCAGGTGCAGTGGCACGTTGCTGAGGTAAAAGTCGAGCATGATTGGCTCTGCACCATAGCTGCCTTGGGGGCGGCTATAGGTAATCAGCGGCTGCTGCGCATCGGGATTGTTGTCAAGGGTTTTTGTGAATACATGGAAGGTGACTTGGGCATAGGAGCCGTCGTTTTTAAACAGCTCGTGCCAGGGGCGAGAGGCGATCGCCCGCAGCGTATGGGTTCCTGGCGTCAGGTCTGAAAGAGTGAGCGGCTGGGCCGGGTCATAGACGGCTTGATAAGGCTGGTTGTCTAGAAACACATGCAGGTGCGGCCCTAGGCCAAACTCCTGGTTCTTAAACAGGGGCAGATCCATGACTTGAAACTGCACGGTCACCTGGTCATCTTTAAGAACCTGATTGGGCTTAGGACTGAGAATTTTGACCTGGGGTTGGTAGCGCTCTAGCTCTTTCCGTAGAGCCTGGATGGCAGATGGCGGCGAGACTTCAGTGATCTTGCCGGACAGGGTAGCCTCATCCCCAGGTTGAAGGCCTGACACATTGGCAGGGCGGCGTACGCTGCTGCCACAGCCCCATAGCCCGACACACAGCATCAGGGTGAGTCCTAATAGGGCCAGTCGGTATCTATTTAGTCGCTTCGCAGATGTTTGCTTTGCAGAACCCAGCACGCGTTCTTACTCCTCTAACCGATCTCTATATATAGTCCCCCTATGTAGCTCCGTTGCCGGTCGCCGGGATGGGGTTGCCCCATGGCTTTCACACTTGATCTCGAGGTTCGCCCTAGCGGCGGTCATACCCGGAGCAAGAGATGAATGCAGGTGGGCGATCGCCCTTGCTCTCCTCGCACTCCATCGGAACTATACCAACCGCATGGTGCATTCGAACGCAGTTGCTCAGGTTTAAGAGAAATAAATCTGCGTAAATTCATGATCAAATTTAATTTCAACCATTGATGTAAGCCGAGATTAAACGTATTAGGCAGCTTGCATAAAATCCAAATGATTAAGATCTTTTTAATAATTCGTTTCATGTTGAGTAGGATTTAGCGATTGGGCAACTGCGTCATTATTATTTCGTTTAGGCAAGCTATTGCAGGTCAGAGCCATCTCGATCTGGCTATGCCTTGCGGGTAGGTTGATTGGGCGATCGCCCAATGCTGAGGTCAGCGTTAGCCCAGAACATAAAATAGATTTCCTATTGCTTGGATTGACTTGTGTCGATGTGTAAACTTTTAGCCCGTGAGGCCCTTTGCATAGTTGACTGCATAAGTCAAAAGGGTGACTAGCTATCGGTTTGCCGAGTTTGAATTATTGTTAATCCTCGTTAAAGTTGGGCAGAACACCGCTTTATAATTTCAGGGAGCCCAACCCAGGTTTAGGCTGCATTGTCACTCTGGCGGTTGTTGGTAATTGATCGAGCCTCTCATGTTGAGCATCTCGACCACTTGCCCAGACGTCATAGGGCGATCGCATCCCTCTCATCTCATTCAGCGCAGACCTCGTTCGGCCCTTGCCTGTGCGGTTCTGCGACGCTCCCCGGCAGTTATAGAGCCTGGTCACTCTGTGATCATTTGCAGGCCGCCAGCGAGATGAACCGAGGCCGTAGCAGGTCTCGCGATACCTGGACATTGGGTCTCCATCGTTCCTTGTCTAGAGAGAGGAGAGTCTCTAATGACAACTTCCCCACGGGAGCGAGAAGCAAAGGCAAAGATAGCGGTTGATCGCGATCCGGTTCCCACCTCTTTCGAGTTGTGGGCAAAGCCAGGTCATTTTGATCGCACTTTGGCTAAAGGTCCAAAAACCACCACTTGGATTTGGAACCTTCATGCAGACGCTCACGATTTCGATAGTCACACCAGCGACTTAGAAGACATCTCCCGCAAGATCTTCAGCGCTCACTTTGGTCACCTCGCGGTGATCTTTATTTGGCTGAGCGGGATGTACTTTCATGGCGCTAAATTTTCAAACTACGAAGCTTGGCTAACCAACCCCACGGGTATCAAGCCCAGTGCACAGGTGGTTTGGCCGATTGTTGGTCAAGAGATTTTGAATGCAGATGTCGGTGGGGGCTTCCAGGGAATTCAAATCACCTCTGGCTTGTTCCAACTCTGGCGTGCGTCCGGTTTCACAAATAGCTATCAGCTCTACGTAACAGCGATCGGCGGTCTAGTCATGGCCGGTTTGATGCTGTTCGCCGGGTGGTTCCACTATCACAAGGCTGCTCCCAAGTTAGAGTGGTTCCAGAATGTGGAATCCATGATGAACCACCACTTGGCCGGATTACTGGGCTTGGGTTCATTGGGCTGGGCCGGGCACCAAATTCATGTCTCGCTACCCATTAATACTCTTTTGGATGCTGGCGTAGCACCAAAGGATATTCCCCTGCCGCACGAGTTCATTCTGAACTCCAGCCTGATGGCAGATATTTATCCTAGTTTCTCTAAAGGGTTAGCGCCCTTCTTCACGCTGAACTGGGGTGAATACGCTGACTTCCTAACCTTTAAGGGTGGGTTGAACCCGGTCACGGGTGGCTTGTGGCTAACAGATACAGCGCATCACCACTTGGCGATCGCCGTTCTGTTCATTATTGCGGGCCACATGTACCGCACGAACTGGGGCATTGGTCACAGCATGAAAGAAATCCTCGAAGCCCACAAAGGCCCCTTCACTGGAGAAGGCCACACCGGGCTTTACGAGATTCTGACTACCTCTTGGCATGCACAGTTAGCCATTAACCTAGCGATGCTGGGCTCGCTCACGATCATCGTGGCGCAGCACATGTATGCCATGCCACCTTATCCGTACCTGGCGACGGATTACCCCACGCAACTGTCTCTATTTACCCACCACATGTGGATTGGAGGCTTTTTAATTGTGGGTGCGGGGGCTCATGGCGCCATCTTTATGGTGCGCGACTACGACCCCGCCAAAAACGTTAATAACCTGTTGGATCGGGTGCTTCGGCATCGCGACGCCATCATTTCTCATCTCAACTGGGTCTGTATCTTCCTAGGCTTCCATAGCTTTGGGCTATACATTCACAACGACACAATGCGTGCGTTGGGTCGCCCCCAAGACATGTTCTCGGATACAGCGATTCAACTTCAGCCAGTGTTCGCTCAGTGGATTCAGAACATCCACACGTTGGCTCCTGGGGGCACTGCTCCCAATGCGCTAGCTCCGGTTAGCTACGCCTTTGGCGGTGGAGTTGCAGCAGTGGGTGGCAAGGTCGCCATGATGCCGATCGCCCTAGGCACGGCAGACTTCATGGTGCACCACATTCACGCCTTCACCATCCACGTGACGGTGTTGATTTTGCTGAAGGGTGTTCTGTTTGCCCGCAGCTCTCGCCTGATTCCCGACAAGGCGAATCTAGGTTTCCGCTTCCCTTGTGACGGCCCCGGTCGGGGTGGTACCTGCCAGGTTTCTGGTTGGGATCATGTCTTCCTTGGACTGTTCTGGATGTACAACTCCATCTCGATTGTGATTTTCCACTTCAGTTGGAAGATGCAGTCAGACGTCTGGGGAACGGTAGCGCCCGATGGTACCGTGTCGCACATTACCAACGGCAACTTTGCTCAAAGCGCAATTACGATCAATGGTTGGCTCCGTGACTTTTTGTGGGCACAAGCCACACAGGTCATTGGCTCCTACGGGTCTGCGCTGTCTGCGTATGGGTTGCTGTTCCTAGGTGCACACTTTATCTGGGCCTTCAGCTTGATGTTTTTGTTCAGCGGCCGCGGCTACTGGCAAGAGCTTATCGAGTCCATCGTTTGGGCTCACAGCAAGTTGAAGGTTGCCCCGGCCATTCAGCCTCGCGCTCTGAGCATCACTCAGGGTCGGGCCGTTGGGGTGGCTCACTACCTCCTGGGAGGCATCGCCACTACGTGGGCGTTCTTCCTGGCTCGAATCATTTCTGTAGGATGAGCACGAGGAGAATTCGTTAAGTCATGGCAACTAAGTTTCCAAAATTTAGCCAGGACTTGGCACAAGATCCAACCACAAGACGGATCTGGTACGGGATTGCCACGGCCCACGACTTTGAAAGCCACGATGGCATGACGGAGGAGAAGCTATATCAGAAGATATTCGCTTCTCACTTCGGTCATCTGGCGATCATCTTTTTGTGGACTTCTGGCAACCTGTTCCATGTCGCCTGGCAAGGTAATTTCGAGCAGTGGATTCAAGATCCACTCAAAGTCCGTCCCATTGCCCACGCAATTTGGGATCCCCATTTCGGTAAGGCCGCTGTGGATGCGTTTACGCAGGCTGGAGCGTCTAACCCGGTTAACATCGCGTATTCAGGTGTGTATCACTGGTGGTACACCATCGGCATGCGCACCAATGGAGACCTGTATCAAGGATCAGTGTTTTTGCTGATTCTGGCAGCAGTCATGCTGTTTGCAGGTTGGCTGCACCTGCAGCCTAAGTTCAGCCCTTCTCTGTCCTGGTTTAAGAATGCTGAATCACGCCTCAACCACCACCTGGCTGGTTTGTTTGGTGTCAGTTCACTGGCTTGGACCGGTCACCTAGTTCACGTTGCCATTCCCGAATCTCGGGGTGTTCATGTGGGTTGGGACAACTTCCTGTCGATGAAGCCGCACCCCGATGGTTTGCTGCCCTTCTTTACGGGGAACTGGGGCGTGTATGCCCAAAGTCCTGATACGCCGGGTCATTTGTTCGGCACGGCCACAGGGTCTGGGTCTGCAATCCTCACGTTCTTGGGTGGCTTTCATCCACAGACTGAGTCACTGTGGCTGACAGATATGGCGCACCACCATTTGGCGATCGCCGTTCTGTTCATCGTCGCAGGGCATATGTATCGCACCAACTTTGGCATCGGGCACACCATTAAGGAAATGCTCGACTCGAAGAAGGGTTTACTCAGTGCAAAGAGTGAAGGTCAGTTCAACTTGCCTCACCAAGGCTTGTATGAAACGATGAACAACTCGTTGCACTTCCAGTTGGCGTTTGCTCTAGCCGCTCTGGGTGTGATCACATCGTTAGTGGCGCAGCACATGTATGCGCTGCCTCCCTACGCGTTCATCGCGCAGGATCACACGACAACAGCAGCGCTTTATACCCACCACCAGTATATTGCTGGATTCATCATGGTGGGGGCGTTTGCTCACGGTGCCATCTTCTTGGTTCGGGATTATGACCCCGTGCAGAATAAGGGCAACGTGCTGGATCGGGTGCTAAACCATAAAGAAGCGATCATCTCTCACTTGAGCTGGGTATCGCTGTTCTTGGGTTTCCACACCTTGGGTCTATACGTTCATAACGACGTTATGCAGGCCTTTGCAACCCCTGAAAAGCAGATTCTGATTGAGCCAGTGTTTGCTCAGTTTGTTCAAGCTGCCTCAGGTAAGGCGTTGTATGGCTTTGATACGCTGCTGTCAAACCCTGACAGTATTGCGGCAACGGCTTGGCCCAACCACGGAAACGTGTGGCTGCCAGGCTGGTTGGATGCGATTAACAGCGGCGGTAACTCGCTGTTCTTGACCATTGGCCCTGGCGATTTCTTGGTTCACCATGCGATCGCCCTGGGTCTGCACACCACCACCCTGATCTTGGTCAAGGGTGCGCTGGATGCTCGTGGCTCTAAGCTGATGCCCGACAAGAAAGACTTCGGCTATGCCTTTCCTTGTGATGGCCCTGGTCGTGGCGGTACTTGCGACATCTCTGCTTGGGACTCGTTCTATCTGGCTATGTTCTGGATGCTCAACACCATTGGTTGGGTTACCTTCTACTGGCACTGGAAGCATCTGGGCGTGTGGAGCGGCAACGTTGCTCAGTTTAACGAAAGCTCAGTCACAATCATGGGCTGGCTGCGAGACTATCTGTGGCTAAACTCAGCTCAGTTAATCAACGGGTACAACCCCTTTGGCATGAACAATCTGTCAGTATGGGCCTGGATGTTCCTCTTTGGGCACCTGGTCTGGGCTACGGGCTTCATGTTCTTGATTAGCTGGCGTGGTTATTGGCAAGAGCTGATCGAAACCTTGGTGTGGGCCCATGAGCGGACTCCGCTAGCGAACCTGGTTCGCTGGAAAGATAAGCCTGTGGCAATGTCCATTGTTCAAGGTCGCTTGGTCGGGTTGGCACACTTCACGGTGGGCTATATCCTTACCTACGCTGCATTCTTAATTGCGTCTACGTCTAGCCGCTTTGGCTGACGCCTCCGTAGTTAATCTGTGCGCTTAAGCAAAAAGGCCTCTGCCTGCGGGTGGAGGCCTTTTTGCTGCGATTGGGGAGACTCCGCTTAGCTCCCTGCCCTAGCTTTGAATTCCCCAGGACAACTCAAACAATCAAAAGTTCAAGACTTCTGTTGGGTGTAGCGCGCGTTGGGCACAACGCTTCAGTCGTTCTCAGGTCAATTGCTGCAATGTTCAGGTGGAGTTACAAAAGTTGTAACTGTTGCCATTCTTTGATCTATCCGCTCCTACACTAAAAGAACAGAGGAACTGAGGGTGACAGGGTTTCCAGCAGAGCTGCGATATCCTGAAACCGCGCCAGTCCTAAATTAATGTGGGAGAAAGACTTGGGATGAAACGATTAACACAGTTGTTGGTGATGCTGGCGATGGCAGGTGCCCTAGCAGCCTGTGATGGCCCATCACAGCCAGAGGTCGGGACAACTCCTGCGGCGTCTCCTTCCCTGGACGCGACAGCCCCTACCCCAGACGCACCCGCACCGGGAGCCGTAGGGACTGCTGCTCAGGGTAACTCTATTGAACTAGGCACCTTTCAATTTGATGAGTTTGCGGAATTGAACGCGCTCGGCTGCGGTATGACCCTGTGGACTGTTGAAGAAAACGCAAAATCAGCCGCAGAGAGAGAGTTTTTGCTAATCAATGGGTTGGACGATGACACCATGCTTATGCGGATTGATGGAGATGTGACCCGGTTTAATCGGACTGAGATGGGTGGTGAAGAGTTCTATGGGCAAGCCGAGTCTCAAACATTCGTGAGTCAGGATGGCGGAATCACGGTTGATGTTGATGTAGAACTGGGAGAGCCTGGAGAAATAGAATCCGTTGCTATTGACAGCGGTACTGTGCAAGTTGAACGGGGCGATGCAGCGGTTGAAGTGGCGGTTGTGGGTGATGCAGGTTGCTAGCTGTTAAGGCTCAGGGTGTTTTGAATTTATACATAACCGTTGAGTGAACGTCAGAGAACAGCAACAGGGCTCTGGATCTACCTCAAATTCTGGACGGTCTTGAATCCTTCGGATGGTTTAGGAGGTGTAACATATCAAAGCGCGCTGAACTATTCGATTTCGTTTTAGCGATCTAGTTGTTGATGGGTGACTCTCGAATGTTAGTGATCTACCCATGACTTATATCAATTCCAAAAATTTGGGCTACAAATGGGGGGCCTCGCCCCCTTCTGGGGAACTGCGTTCCCCACCCCCCTCCTCAAATAATTCGTCGTTTTGATTTAGAGAATTGATATTAGGGATCTCTGCAGAGGGATTACCTTTGCTGGGAATAATGGAGTGTCTGGCGCTGCGAGTTTGTCCTATATTGCTGGGGATCGCCTCTATTTGTTGGTTTTAAACGCTTTAACGGTTGCTATGGAAGGAACACATGTATGAATAGCCGAATGACTCAGTGGATGGTCGTGAGTGTGGGAATGGTGGCGATCGCCCTAGGGAGTGCTACGCCAAGTGTGTCACAGTCTGCACCAGGGGTGATTTTACAGCGCAATGGAATGCTGCAAGCGCCTGAGCAAGAACATCTGTTTAACGGCATGGCGGATCAGGCCGTTAGCATCACGCTTGAAAGCCAGCAGTTTCAAGGATCGATGCAGGTCTTTGATGCTGCAGGTAACGAAATTGGGCTGTCTGACGAGTATTGGAGTCCCGAGTCTCCGCTGGTATTGGTGCTGCCGACAACCGGCAGCTATGAGGTCGTGGCGCGATCGCTCTACGGGAATGGCGGCGACTATACAGTCCGAGTGGAGGCTGCCACGCCCTATGTGGTGGCGTTGAGCCAAGGGCGATCGTTGGCTCGCCAGGGTAATTTTGCTGAGGCTATCACTGCCTTTGAGCGTGCTATTGCGATGGATTCTACCGAGCCTAGAGCTCACGTTGAGCTAGCCGAAGCAGTCTATGCCGAGGCAACTCGACTCAAGCCAGAGGATGCGGCTGCCGTAATTCATCATTACTTGCATGCAGCACAGCTCTATGAGCAACAAGGTGAGCCTGACATGGCTCGCGATTTACGAGAACAGGCTGGATATCTTGAGCAGCAAGCCAGCGGCTCACCCCAGTGGCCGTAGTCCATTAGGGCGAGAGAGCGATCGCTGTGCATGTTGTAGGGACAAAACAGGGGAGTGGAGCGCAGCATGCTCCACTCCCCTGTTTTATCCCTAGCGCGCTTACAGGCTCCTAGAACGTCAGTTTGACAGCTGTGTTTCAGCCCCTTGCCGTGGAGTTGAAACACAGCGAACCTGTTCTGCCCGCGTCTCGGGCAGAACAGGTTGATATCGATTCACCAATTCTTTATGAGAGCGCTATAGATATCCCACTCGATGCTACTTAAGGGGAAGCTGGCTTCGACTTCGCTCAGCCAGCAGGATGTAGCCGAAATGTTATGAAGTTAGAGTTTAGCATGTCGTGCAGGGCCTACATTTATCTGTAATAGCGATTGCGTAGGGTTAGCCGAGCGCTGCTTCAGGCACGGGATTCAACACTTCTTGGAAATGAATGACATCTTGACGGGGATCAACATAGGAGACTCGAACATCAAGGCGATCGCCCGGATAGATATCTCGATCAAACCGCATTGCTAGCTCTAGCCCCAAATCTTCTAGCAGCACGAGCCCTAAGCTTTCGTGCTCACGCAGCCAGCGTAGCATGAGCGCATTCCACACCTGCCCTTCGTGACGGCGAAGAAACTCTAGACTCCAGTAGCGATTGGTTTGCCGTTCTACCATCGTGGCTTCGTAGGCCGTCGTGCCAACCGCTTGCAGCACCTGCTGAAGTTGCTCTTCGTTAAACGGCAGAGCCTCTCCACGCAAATGCGCTTTGATCTGAAAATGAGCCAGCATATCAGAATAACGGCGAATGGGTGATGTAACCTGCGTATAGGTGTCCAACCCTAAGCTAGCGTGGCGTAAGGGAGATATACTCACCTCACTGCGCGGCATGCAGCGCCGAATCGCGACATAGCGCACTGGGCCGGCTGGGAGCTGGTTGAGCTCGTCATCTGATGGCAACTCAGGCTGCGTTTGCCCACGAAACGGCAGGGGCAACTGATGCGCTTGCCCATAGCGACCAGCAACTTCACCGGTCAAAATCATCATCTCAGCCACAAGCTGGCGCGATGCGGAGTCGTCAAATACATCAATGACGATGTCATCACCGAGCACTTTGATGGATGATTCGGGTAGGCGAATGCTGATGGCGCCTTGAGCCAATCGCAGCGCAAACCGCTGCGTGGCCCAGTGGTGCAAGGCTTGCAGCTCTGGCTCTGCCTGTACTCCCAGTTCTAAAATCTCATCTACATCCTCATAGGTAAGACGATAGGTGGGCTTAATGAGGGTGGGGCAAATTTCATAGTCCTGAACCACACCCGTGGCATCCAGTACCACGCCAAAGCTTAAGGCATGGCACACTTGGCCCTGGATGAGGCTCATCGGCCCAGTTGCCAGCTCAGCCGGAAACATCGGCACCATGCCGGTCGGCAAATAAACAGTGGTGCAGCGTCGCCGCGCTTCTAGATCCAGCACATCCCCGGGCGTTAACCAGCGAGTAGGGTCGGCAATATGAATCCAGATGCGCTGGGTTTGAGCATCCAAAAATTCTACGCTGAGGCCGTCGTCAATCTCACGCGTGCTCTCGTCGTCGATGGTGTAAACCTTGATGTGAGTGAGGTCTCGCCGATCGGGACTAGAGTCGGGCGGGGGATTGGTGAGCGTGGAATGAGTCACCTCTAAAACGCGGTTGGGAAACTGCATAGGGATCTGGCTGCGCCGCAACGATAGGTTTTCGTGCTGGCTCCAGTGTCGCATGTCCACCAAGAGCTTGAATGCCGCTTCTGAGGTTGTGGCTCGATCTAGGGCAGACAATACATCAAGCGCAGGGGTGCGATGGGTAGCGTCTTCGCCCAGGGTGGCAAACCGCTCTAGAGATTCAATCCAGCCGCGATCGCCCGGTTCCCACTCAACGGATGTTCCGGCGATCGCCTGCTGCATCCGATCTAGAACCTGTTGCCATTCGTGCTGACGCTGCTGGGCGATCGCCACGTGGTGTTTTAGATCTTCAACTTGGGTCGCAGGACGTGGCTCATAGCGATCGCCCTTTTGCTTAAAATACAGCTTGTCGTCAGATAGCAAAACATGGGCCGCATAGCACAGCGGCGCATCCTGACTCGAAAACAACAACAGCGCCATTTCTGCTGGGTTTGTTGCGTCTCCTGTTTCTAACAACAGTTCCCAGGCAACCTCTAAGCTCGAGGGGTCTAAATAGGGCTGCACCTGCTGCAAAAAACCGGCAATATCGCTGGGTTTGTAGCCTGAAGCTGCCACCGTATAGGTAACATCGCGGGGATGCAGCTTATGGGAATGTCCGCCCGCGTCAAGCACTATCCAATCGCGCTTGCCCTCAGGGCGGTCAACCACTGCTAGGCGGCGATCGCCCTGTAGCCGAAATTCAATCAGGCTTCCCTTTTCCATCGGCCCAACCACGATGAGGTGTTCAGAAGCAGCCCATCTAACAGCCAATGAGCCGCAGACGCTACAGCACGCTGCTGATTAATCTTAGCCTTCGCGATTAACAAAGGGCAGCAGTGCCAAAATCCGGGCGCGCTTAATCGACTGAGTTAGGTCACGCTGCTGCTTTGCAGTGAGCCCGGTAATGCGACGGGGTAAGATTTTGCCCCGCTCAGTGACAAACTTCCGCAGCAGTTCCACATCCTTATAATCGATGGGCTCTGTGGGTTTGATTGGAGAAACACGGCGACGATGGTAAGTCATGGATACCTATAAAGATTCGAATTGAATGGATGGGTGTGCAGGCTAACTCAGGTCTAAACCAATGCCATACCAGTATGCGACGCCAATGCGACGCAATAATCATGCTGCAATGAATGCACATTAATAGGAGCAGACAGGTGTAAACTGAGCGTCAGAGATAATAGAAATCGCTAAGCGCTACTTAATTTCTTTGTGAACAGTGTGGGAATTGCAGTGGGTGCAAAACTTTTTCAGCTCCATCCGCCCAGTAGTGTTTCGGCGGTTTTTGGTGGTGGTGTAGCGCGAAACACCGGGCGATCGCTTATCCGGGTTCGAGCGGCACTCTGTACATTCCAGCGTAATAATAATTCGTGCGCCTTTCTTTGCAGCCATAGCTCTAACGTCTCAACTCAGGAAATAGGTGTTTAGACACAAACTCTTATTTTTTCACACGTTGCCTCAGTTCGGCAACTAAATTGCGAATCTTTATATCGAGCGAATAGCCTCGATCGGTCGGAACCACTCGCGTCTTAGTGTATTGGTCATGGATTGCCACTCCTGCATTGTCGTCAGACAGGGTGGATGCAGCGACGACTCCCAGCGGAATCAGCAACAGCAGCGTCCATGCGGCAGTGGGACTAAAGTGCAACGCACCCCAAAACGCCAGAAAAGCGCAAATCCCTAACAATGCCTCACGCTGAGTCAGCGTGAGCAGCGTAGGAGTAATGCGACGGCGGATTTCAATCAGGCGAATATCCATTGCCCAACGGCCCAAGCTTTGCCCCCGATTGTTTGACACAACCAGCACCCGCAGCACCAGCCATACGAGCGCAAACATCACCGCCTGAAGCCAAAAGCCATAGCCCACAAAGGTGCTAGCTATACCCGCCAACAGCCCATCAATGCCCAGCGCTGCTGCCCGACGCCACCGAGGCACAATAGGAAATGGAATCGGTGCGAGTTGCCGCCGCATGGCGCCTCCGAAGACAATGAGAGCTAAGACGATGAAGGCTAGGTTCTGTCTAGTTCTATCTTACGCAACAGCTCTCAAATTGGCTTCCCTGACTGGACATACGCAAGTACATATCCTGCATAAATGCATGTCTTTCAAACAACTCATCCCCCTTTAGAGCGTATTTGTCAATCAATTATTAACTCACCAAATCATTGCCTCATCCATGCTCTGGCAGGAGTTCATTGTCCTTGCTCAAACGATGATTCTGATTGAACCAACTGATCGTTGCCTCATCAGGCTATTGCAACCATTAGATTAATAAGGAGCTTTTTTTGTGGAGCCCTTGCTGTGAAATAGCGCATTTACCTCTAAATTCGATGAATTGATAGAAATCCGCATGTTCTGTAGCTCATTTAATAAGTGGTCAAAATGAATCATGACAAAACTTTGAAGACTTTAGTTGCATTTGTAGGCGGGATAAGTACGACCATTGGGCAATTTATTTTGCTTTTTATTCTGTTTCCGACATTAGCTAGCGTCTACGGATTGTGGATAGTAGTCGGATTGCTTTGCTTTAATTGCGGTGCTGCTCTGCTGGCTGTTTATTTTTTCTGAAAAATGATGAGCTCATCATTCTTGGCTCTTCTGGGTTTTTGACCGACGTTGTATATTGGGATACGCCTTGTATTTACAAGAATAGCTGAAAACATTGCCATGTAAGGCATAAGCCTAGCTTCTCGCCAGGTACCCAGAAGAGCCCTTTCTGCTAATCAACGCACGCAGCACTATTCTCTATCAAGCATGGGTCATGAGATACTGACCGTTCCCGTTATATTCGCCATCGCAGGTAGCGAAGATTGTTCCCAGCATGAGTAAGTAGAAGCGCCATATCCGACGGAATTTGGCGTAATCCATGCCGTAGTCTAACGTCTTAACGAACTCTTGAGACTCGTCAAATCTCTCCAGCCATGCGGTTAAGGTTTTGTGATAGTTGATGCCATTCATGTACCATCGCTGGACTGTTTTTAGGTCGCGATCATGGCTCGGCACCGCGTCATGGTTCCAATAGCGCCCATGTGGAAAAATGTATTTATGGGTAAACCCAGACGACATATTGTTCGGAATACGAGCCGTGATGATATGAATAAACACCTTGCCATTGCTTTTGAGAAATGATGCAAGCTTTTGGAAGGAATTGGTTAGATTGCCAACATGACAAAAGACTCCAATAGACAGAATTTTGTCAAATTTCTCGGCAAACTGCACCTCGTTTAAATCGCCTTCAACCAGCGTAAAGCGCCCTGAACTTAGGTAGCTCTCTGGGTCTTGCATCTTACGACGCATATATTCGCACTGTTCATGGCTTAGGTTCAGCCCAGTAAACCGCACATTGGGAAACTTCGACATGATGTAGTTGGGCACGCAGCCCCAACCACAGCCAAAGTCCAAAATAGTGTCACCATCCACAATTTCCAAGCGCTCAATCACCTGGTCAATCATGTGCATTTGAGATTCTTCAAGGTCAACTGCCCCATTCTGCCAAAATCCAGTACTGTATTTTGGATAAATGACTTGCCAATCTCCCAACATTCTATTTAGCATGGCTTGCGGGCGGTCGTACTGTACCTCCATTAATTCTCGTGACGATTCTGCCAAATGATCAGATTCGTTGAGCACCCATTCGTAGGGAGCGAGAAGACCTGGGAGATGTTTAAATAAAATAGGCATCGAGGTATGGAACGCTGCTCGAAAGACGGAGTCTGGTATTTCTAAGCCGTTGATATAGGCCTCGGCTAGAGTCATTTGAGCCGTATTCACAATGCCAGCCGCGAATCGCGTTGCCCTATAAGCCACGGGACTTTTTGAAGACATATCGCCCACTACTGGGATATGCTTTTGCAGGTTCGAAAATGCATTGGTAGATGTCATTGTATTTCTCTCAGTGTATGGCGATTGACCTAAGAAAAAAGTGAGAGGATCTCATTTCTCAACAGACAGACAGGATCTATTGTTCCGGCTTTTTTCTGAGTTTAGTCAGCTATGGCTATAGCTATCCCAGCAAAACCGGAAGAGTTTTGATAGAGCCTGCATGGTGCACAGCTCTATCAAACTGAATTGCCATTACTCAAATGCCTAGCGCTAACATAACCATCGAGTGAAAATTTTCGAACGAACCTTCTCTACCACGAGGAGATGGCATTCGAGCAAGGATCTAGAACGAGCCTCAGAGGTAACGTCCTACCTTGAGCATTAGTGTAGTCGAGCTATTAGATTTTCAGTGTTAAGAATCTACCAAGGGTTGGAGGATGGCAGAGTATTCCTGATGCTGAATAGACGGTTGATTGGCTCGTGCCAGCAATTCACCTTCTGTCGGGACTCTCAGCTTTGAGGCTAACTTCAGAGATGCTAGTAGCTTAATAAAGCTAAATGTGGGGTCTAGAAGATAGCTCACCTGTCCAGCACGAACGGTAATGCCCTGCCGACAGGACGACTGAAACGCATGATGAAGGTTATGCCAACCTTCGCCAAGGGTTAACAATGCAACAAACCCATTGTTGCGACTGTGGTCATCGGTGAGAAAGGGCTGTGCTCCGAACATATGGCTAAGAGAGTTGACGGTTTGCACACCATGGAATAGCAGGGTGGTGCTGAGAAAAAAAGCACCCAGATACTCTATGCCACCGATGCCGTAGGACACCGCCCCAAGTGCCAACAGAGGCAAAAAATGCAACCGATCAATGCTTTTCAGCACCCAGTCTCTCTCCACGTCGTTGGGCAGTTTAACGGGAAAAAACCGTGACGATAAGAGCCATCCATAGTGAGACCAGCAGAATCCTCTAAGCACTTGAAACCAATTTTTTAGACTCGGGATGGCATGGCTTTTCTGCTGTGCGCCCTCAGAAATTACGGGAGAACTCTCGTGGTTACCTTTATCGTGCGAAAGGTTAGGCAAGAACCGATAGGGGGAATGGGTATCGGGCTTCAGGTCGGTATATTGATGATGATGTATGTGGTGGGCCTTCCACCAACTGGGGCCCATCTGCCCTGCTCCTGAAGCGATGATACTGCCCACCCACAAAACCCAACTCGGAGCTTGATAGCTTCTGTGGGTCAGCAGTCGATGGTAAACGCTGGTAATTGCCAACATTCGAATTAAATACAGTGATACAACCCACAGAACAGCTCCCCAAGATAAACCAGTCCAAACGACAAGCCCTGAGCCTAAATGGCTAGCAATGATGAAAATTGGGCCCAATATATAGGAACTGAGCGTGAGCGGACTATACTGTCTCATACAGAATTGCATCCTTGAAGAATAGAGTTAGAACATACTTACGGCGCGTATCGAGCGCTAGTCCTACACAACGTAACGCTACCGCTACCTACGCAAATTCACGGGTTAACTTATTTCCACGTCAGTTTAGGTTAAAAGGGTTTTAGGACGCCGCCTGATGGGCGGTGTCCCAAAACCCTAGATAAAACCCTAGATGGGTCGTCGCGACGCGCACAATTTATCTAGACGTTAGTTCGATGAAATTCAATCGCTGAATCTTCTACAGAAGAACGTTTCAGAAATCATTGCCCAAGCAACCTTGTATCAATAAGGATCTTATTGATAGGTATCTGAAAAGTCTTAATTTCCAGGCTCTTTATTCTGCAAGGCTTTCAAGCTTTGATTCTCGTCGAACTCACGTCTCTTCGATATTCGCGATTAGGGTAATTGATCAACGGCATAAGGGGCGATCGCTCAGACCATCAGATCGTGATCGTGAGCGATCGCCCCTTAAAAAACAAGTTGGTGCTGAGATAGCACGCGGGGTTACTGTGCAAACGAGCCGCTAAGGGGGCGATCGCACACCAATAGTCTCAAACAAGGTCATGCAGGGCAGTTTTGGTTATGGAACACGCTTGGCGATAGAGGTAGGGGGCTTGTTCGCTGCACCAACACCCGGCTCAAAGCGTCTAAGCCGGTGGGGGGGACTGGTGGATTACTGAATTGACCCGCTAGCTGATTTGTGTCGGCTGCGACGTGGGGGCGGGCGTCGGGGCCGATTTAGGTGATGATGATTTAACCGGTGCGGCCTCGGGTGCTGCGGCCTCAGGCGTTGCGGCCTCGGACTTTGGTGACTTGGCGATCGCTGGTTTTGAGGAATCTTCTGGGGCAGATGGCCGCTGCGATGCAGCTTTTGCGGGCTTTGCAGACGCTGGCTTTTTCTTGCCAAACACCAGCTTACTCTCCTTCACATCCACCATAATGGTGTCGCCCGACACAAAGGTGTTCTCTAGAAGCTTAGTGGCTAGGGGGTTTTCAATCTCTCGCTGGATTGCGCGTTTTAAAGGCCGTGCTCCATACACGGGGTCATAACCAACATCGGCAATATGGTGCTGTGCGGCGGTCGAGAGTTCCAGCCCGATCTTTTGCTCTCTGAGCAGACGAATGACCCGCTGCATTTGGATGCCTACAATCTGCCGCAGTTCTTTTAGCGTCAGCGCATGGAAGAGAATAATGTCATCCACTCGGTTGAGGAATTCAGGTCGGAAGTGGTTGCGAAGCGCATCCATCACCCGCTTACGCATGTCTTCATAGGTGGATTCGTCACCGGCTACATCTAGAATATATTCGCTGCCGATGTTGCTGGTCATCACCACGATAGTATTGCGAAAGTCTACCGTGCGTCCCTGAGAATCAGTAATGCGGCCATCATCTAGCACTTGCAACAGAATGTTAAATACATCAGGATGAGCCTTTTCTACTTCATCGAGTAATACGACGGAGTAGGGGCGGCGACGCACTGATTCTGTGAGCTGCCCGCCTTCTTCATAGCCGACATAGCCTGGAGGTGCCCCCACCAGGCGCGAAACGGAATGTTTTTCCATATATTCCGACATGTCGATGCGGACGAGGGCATCGTCGGAGTCGAACAGGCATTCGGCTAGGGCGCGAGCCAGCTCCGTTTTGCCGACACCCGTTGGCCCCAAGAACATGAAGGAGCCAATGGGACGACCGGGATCTTTGAGCCCTGAACGGGCGCGACGGATGGCCGCGGCCACGGAGGCGACGGCTTCTTGCTGCCCAATCACCCGCTCGTGCAGGTAGGTTTCTAGGTTCAGCAGTTTTTGCCGCTCGGTTTCGAGCAGGCGATTGACGGGAATGCCCGTCCACTTGGCGACAATTTCGGCAATGTCTTCTTCTGTAACTTGCTGCTTGAGCAGGGCTGAGCCATTGCGGTTTTGAATATCGAGCAGGGTGGCTTCTTTGGCTTCTAGCTCCTGATGCACCGTTTCCATCCGCCCATATTTAAGCTGGGCTACGGTATTGAGGTCATACTCGCGTTCGGCCTTTTCAATTTGGCGACGCAGTTTCTCCTCTTCTTCCCGTAGAGTTTTGATGTCGTTTTGGATCGTTTTCTCAGCCTGCCACTGTTCGGTGAGGCGGTCTTGCTCGGGGGTGAGCCGGGCAATGTCAGCCTCTAGCCGATCGAGCTTTTCTTTGGAGGCGCGGAAGGCAGGGCTGGTGAAGCCGATCTGGATGCCCTCGCTTTCGAGCGATCGCTTCTCAATTTCAAGCTGACGGATGCGGCGCTCAATGGTCTCCAACTGAACCGGTTTGGAGGTGGCTTCCATTTTGAGCTTGGCGGCGGATTCGTCAACTAAGTCGATAGCTTTGTCGGGCAAGAAGCGGTCAGTGATGTAGCGATCGCTCAACGAGGCCGCTGCCACCAAGGCCGCGTCGGTAATGGTGACGTTGTGGTGCACTTGGTAGCGATCCTTAAGCCCGCGCAGAATGGAGATGGTGTCGTCTACGGTGGGCTGACCGATGTAAACCTGCTGGAAGCGGCGCTCGAGGGCGGCGTCTTTCTCAATATGCTTGCGGTATTCATCCAGCGTGGTGGCACCGATGCAGCGCAGTTCACCCCGCGCCAGCATGGGCTTGAGCAGGTTGCTAGCGTCGTTGGTGCCGTTGGCAGATCCTGCCCCAACGACGGTGTGCAGCTCGTCGATAAACAGCACAATCTGCCCTTCAGAATGGGTGACTTCCTTAAGCACAGCGCGCAGCCGTTCTTCAAACTCGCCGCGATATTTGGCTCCGGCGATTAGCGCGCCCATGTCTAGAGAAATCAGCTTGCGTCCTTTGAGGGATTCGGGGACGTCTTCTTTTACAATGCGCTGGGCCAAGCCTTCGGCGATCGCCGTTTTGCCCACCCCGGGTTCCCCAATCAGCACAGGATTGTTCTTGCTGCGGCGCGATAGCACCTGCACCACCCGGCGAATTTCTTCATCGCGCCCAATCACGGGATCGAGCTTATTCTCGCGGGCAAATTCGGTGAGGTCACGCCCATACTTCTCGAGGGCTTCGTACTGCGATTCGGGGGTTTGATTGGTGACGCGCTGGCTGCCGCGCACCGTTTTGACAACTGCTTCGAGCTGTTTGCCCTCAATGTTGGCCGCACGAAAGAGCCGCCGCCCCACGCGATCGTCATCACACAGCCCCAGCAGCAAATGCTCGACGGACACGAACTCGTCTTGCATTGCGGTGCGGGCAGCATCGGCTTTGTCGAGAAATACATCTAAGCCACGCCCCAAAAAGAGTTGACTCAGGTCGGTTGAGGTGACTTTGGGCTGTCGTGCGGCAAAGGCATCGAGTTTTTGCCGCAGTTGCCGCGGGTCTAACCCTGCCTTGTCGAGAATTGTAGACGCCATGTCTTCTTGATCCAGCAGGGCGATCGCCACATGTTCTACCTCTAGGTTTTGCTGGCGGTAACTGCGCGCCACGTCCTGAGACTTGACGATCGCCTCCCACGCTTTTTCGGTGAACTTGCTGGGGTCAGTTGGCTGCATGGTATTCGTCGCGAGTAGTATCCAAATAATTGAAGCGTGTTCTCTCCCTCATCATATCGCTCGTGTTAAGCAGGAGCGATAATCGCGGCATTTGCACGGTTGAGGGGGCGATGCCAGACCCAGCCCGGTTCCGCGCAGACCCTCGACTACTGAATCCCCGCTTTTGCCTCTAAACTTTCTAGCCGACTGCGGAGATTTTGATTATCTTTCTTGAGCTGATCCAGTTCTTCTTGCAGCTTTTTCACCGCTTGGTCAGAGCCGGACCGCTTTAGCACCCGCTGACTGGCCTCTTCAGCGATGCGGCGCACGCGCCCGTCGGGGGTGCGCTCCGTCAAGGAGTTGAGGATGGTGACGGCTCGGGTCGTTTCCATTTGCCCCAGTGCGCCCACCACGGCAACTTGGGTGAGAAAGAAGGGCTCATCGGCCAGCACGTTGAGGCGTTCTAGAATGCGATCGAGATTGGGCGTGGTTTGCCCGGTAGAGATGGCACCCAGGGCGCGCATGGCGGCCAACCGCAAGGGCTGGGGCACGCCTAAGACGGTGTATTCCAAAATGAGATCAAGGGCGGCGGCAGAGGTTTTGAAGCGGCTGAGTCCGGCGATCGCCCCACTCCGCACCGTTTCGTTCCAGCCCGCCCGGCTTTCTAACACCGCTTTTAGCAGCTTGATCACCTTGTCTTCTTTGGATTTGCCGTTGATCTGCGTGGTGGCGACATTGGCGAGCGATCGCACCGCTGCTGCTTCAGCATAGTAGCTGGGGTCGCCCCGTTCCACAACGGCCTTGAGCGCTTTGTAGCTGGATAGCGTCTTCACTTGGCCCAAGGCATCGAGCACGGCCCGGCGCACGCGCGGGTTGTCATCCATCAGCCCTTCTAACAGAGCCTCGCAGGCTTGATCGAGCTTGATGTTGGCAAGCTGCCCCGCTACCTCCGCTCGCACCCCCCAGAAGGGATCGGTGAGCAGCGCGTTGCCGAGGGCTTTGACGGCTTCTAGATTGCCTTTTTTAGAGAGGGCGATCGCCGCATAAATACGCGAGACCGGGTCAGGATCGTAGGCCAGCTGAGCCTTCAGTTCCGCGACGGCATACTCCAACGACACCGTTTTGAGATAGTGGTTGCCGACATCAAAGCTGATGAACTGCGGCTTCTCCTCCAGCGGGAAGTAGAAGGTTTGCTCTTTTTCGTGCAGCCGTACCGTAAAGGGCTTGACCATGGCCGCAGTCTCCGCCGCTCCATAACCAAAGCCAATGGGAATTTTGAGGTCGAATAGGTCGCTGTTCAGAGGCGTTTCACCGTCTTTGGCCTGCGTTTGGGTGACGGTCACCTTAGCCAGCTTGCTGTCCCCATCCCAGGAATAGGCCACCTTAAAGTCGGGGTGCCCCCCGCGATACACGTATTGATCGAACAAAAAGTTGAGATTACGACCGCTGGCTTTTTCAATCGCCCGCAGCAGATCCACAGTTTCCACCGTGCTGTGAGCGTTGTCGTTGACAAAGGTGTGCACCGCGTCGAAGAACTCTTCATCCCCTAACTCAGTGCGGATCATGTGGTACACGCAGGAGCCTTTTTCGTAGAGGTGGCGATCGTATAGCTCGATCGCCTCGCGATAGACGTTGGTGACAATGGGACGGCGGTAGCGTGAGCTGTCTTCAGAAATGTAGCTGCGCGCTTCGTTGAGGCGGTAGTAGGCGGCTTCGTCTGCGCCATACTCATGATCGGCCCACAGCACTTCTGAATAGGAGGCCATCCCCTCCTTAATCCAAGCATGGCTCCAGTGTTTGATCACCACCAAGTCGCCAAACCACTGGTGGGCCAGTTCGTGCGCCACCAAAAACTCCGTGCGGGGATTGTCTAAGGCGGCGCGATCATCCAGCAGACACCGATCGGTCAGCAGCGTGGTGGAGGTGTTTTCCATGCCGCCAAAGATGAAGTCATCCACGCAGACCTGGGCGTATTTGGGAAAGGGGTAGGGATAGCCAAACGCGGTGCTAAAAAACTCAATCATCTGGGGCGTCTTGCCCATGCTCAGCGTGGCCTGGTGTTCGCGCCCTTTTTCAACATAGTAGGTGACGGGCTTGCCCTGCCACTCATCGCGCAGTTCCGCAAAGTCGCCCACGGCCAGCGTCATTAAATAGGTAGGGTGCACCTCTTTTTGATGCCAGTGGTAAATTTTGTCGTCCCCATCTTCGGCGGTGTCTACCAATTCGCCGTTAGAAATCGCGAGCAATTGCTTGGGTACCCGCACCCGAATTTCGCTGGTGGCCAACTGCCCTGGATAGTCAAAACAGGGGAACCAGTAGCGAGAGTCTTCATCCTCGCCTTGAGTCCACACTTGCACAGGCTTGTCGGGATAGTGTTCGTTGGGCGCAATAAAGTAGATGCCGCGTTGGGGGTTGTCATTGTGGTAGGCGATCGCCACCTCGATCACCTTGCCATCCTGGGTTGGCTGCTTAAGGTGTACTGTGAGCACGTCGCCGTCATAGTCAAACGTCTGCTTCGTTTTGCCAATCTTCACCGACTCAATTTGCAAGTTCACCGCATCCAGCACCAGTCGGTCAATGCCGTTGCGCACGGGGCGCAGGCGAATAGTGCAGGTGCCGCTATAGCACTGGTTGGGAATGTCGAGCGCTAGATCCAGCGCAATGTGCTCCACTTGGCCCGGACGATCGGGATTGTAGTGGGGCTTGGCACCAGGAAGCTCGAACTTGCGACCATTGGCGGCATCAAAGGAATGGTGAGACTGCGACATTGCTAACGGCTGAAGGATTAAAGACAATTGCTCACTATTCTAGTCTGGTGACTTCAAAGCATAGAGTTAAATCTGTTGCCATCTGTTTCATCCGTGATGAAATAGCGGCCTTAAATTACACCCATCTCACGTCAACGGCCATACGTACCTTGTGCAGAGTTCAACTGTGCCAGCCCTAGTTCAGTCACAGTGCTGCTGAATAGGCTTCATCAACCTTTAGTGTTGTACCGGAGATGAATTGCGCGTCGTCGGAGATCAGAAACACGACAGTCTTCGCGAACTCAGCGTAGGTGGCGGGGCGTCCCCAAGTGAGATCTGTGGGAACCTCCCACCCGTCGAGCTCTGCGAGGCTGTCTGCGACAAAGAAGGGGGCCACGCAAATCATGCGGATGCGATCGCTCCGATAGCGCTTGGCATACAGCTTTGAAAAGCCCTCCATAGCTGCCCGCAAGGTGCCGCTAAAGGGAGTGCCCAATGATGGCTCTCGCGAGTCGGAAGCCGAAATATTCACCACTACGCCGCCCCCCTGCCGCTGCATAGTTGGTGTCACCAGCCGCATCAGCCGCACGACGCTCAAAAACAGCAGATCAAACTGGTCTAGCCATAGGGTGTCAGAAATAGACAGCAAATCGGGACGCGGCGGATCGCCAAAGCTGTTCACGACGGCATCAATGCGTCCCCAGGTGTTGAGGGTGTGGTTCACAAGTGTCTGCAAGTCTTGCGGGTCGGCCATTGAACCCTGAGTAGCAATGCCGCCCAGCGCTTGTGCGAGGTCGTTAATACTGGGCGATCGCGCCATCAGCGACACGGCATAGCCCTGCGCCGCTAGCTCCCGCGCACAGCCCGCCCCAATTCCCCGACTCGCCGCCGTCACAATTGCCACCTTCTTTGGCGTGCCTGCCATGACCATCCCCCCACTTTCTAAAGAAAAAACTTTAGAAAGCATCATAGCCATTCCTCTTGACTTTGTAAAGAGTTTTCTTTACTTTGTTCACATGGCACTCTCTCAAACCCCATCTAACGCATCAAAGCAGTCGAGTCAATCATCAACGTCTCAATCCAAGGCCACATCCAAGGCTACATCCAAGGCCACACGCACCCGCCGAGCCATCATCCACTGCCTCAAACGAGAGGGGGCAATGGATGCCCAGGCGTTGGCCGCTGTGATGGGCGTGTCGGCAATGGCGGTGCGGCAACACCTGTATGCACTGCAAGACGAGCACCTCGTCAGCTTTGAGGAAGAGGCGCGGGCGATGGGGCGTCCGGCTAAGCTGTGGCGGCTAACCCCTGCTGCCGATCGCTTTTTTCCCGAGGGCTATGCGGAGCTAACGCTGGGGCTGTTGCAGTCGGTGGCCGAAGCCTTTGGCGATGCGGGACTGGATCGCCTGCTCGACATCCGCACGCGGAACCAACTGGTGGATTATCATGCTCAAATTTCGCCGCAGTCAACGCTGCCTGCTAAGTTGGCGGCGCTGGCGGAACTGCGCACGGCGGAGGGCTATATGGCCGAGGTGCAACCCCAGGCAGATGGCTCGTTTCTATTGATTGAACATCACTGCCCGATCTGCGCGGCGGCGACAGCTTGCACGGGGCTGTGCGATCGCGAGCAGGAGGTCTTTCAGCAGATTGTAGGATCGTCGGTGCAGATAGAACGCACCGAACATATTGTGGCAGGTGCCCGGCGCTGCACCTATCGCATGATCAAACTACCTGACTGAACTCCTAGACCTGAAATTCCATCGGTAAGGCTACAACCCTTGATAATCAGTCGTTTTGATTCTTTACCGGAAGCAGAAGTCGAGGGTGGTGAGGGCATTGTCGGAAAAGTCGCCCAGCCAATCGCGGCGAGCTTGCAGAGCGGCCTCGCTGCGCAGGAACCGGTTGACGGTGGTCTGCCAGGGGCGATCGCCCGCAGGCAGCAGCAGTCCATAAAAGTTGCAGGAGAGCGGTGTCGCGGGCACCAGCGCAAACGCCGTCGGCGACTCTCCCTCGCGAGCGATTTCGCCCAGCAGCCGCAGGCCATCGTCGGCTACGGCATCCAGGCTTCCGCTCAGCAGGGCTTGCAGATCTAGCTCCTCAGCCGCCCGAATCTCCGCTTGGGGATAGCGCTGCCGCAGGTTAGCCGCGGTGCGGTCATCCACCACCCCCACCGCCAGCCCTGCCAAGCCCTGATTTAAATCTACCGCCTCTGCCGTTGCCGCACTGACGAGCACCTGGGTTCCCGACACCATGAACGGTTCTGAAAACGCCACGCCCCGGTCACTTTCCTCGATCACGTTGGGGCCACACTCCAGATGCACCGCGCCGCTTTGCACCAGATCGGCGCGGGTGCTGGCGTTTGATGGCAGTTGAATGACATCAATGCCCAAGGGGCGATCGCCGCTCCCTTCACTTCGAGATACATGCTGCGCTAGCGCGGTCGCTAGGTCAAAGCAATAGCCATCCCAGCGGCCTTCGCGATCAATGGAGCCCAGCGGAGCCGAGTCGGTGCGAATGCCCACCCGCAAGAGGCCTGTTTGCTGAATATCTTCTAATACAGACGCCGAGGTCGTTGAGGGAACTATTGCAGTCACGGCAGTCGGGAAATTTCCCCCATAGGCGGCATTGAGCTGATCGGGGGGGAGCGATCGCACGACATAGATCGGCATTTCAGGCTGGCTCATGCGATCGGCATAGGCTGCCGTCAGATAGGGCCGATAGGGCGACGCGTCGGGCTCCTCACTCAGGTAGGTGCCGAAAAATGCCACACTGAGCGATCGCTGGTATGCGCGTCCAATACTGGCATCGGGGCCATGCAGCGCCCTGGGCACCAGTTCCAGATTGCTGGGGCTGCTGGTCGAGAAGTGGTTCCCCGGCACCATCATCGCCAGATACTTATCGGGAGAGTTCATCCACGCAAACATCGGGATTTGCTCATACACCGATGGGGCTAAGAGATCGTGGCTTCCCGCCAGAATCAGCGTGGGGATTTCGATATTTGCCATCCCCGCCGGGCCATAGAGCGTCGCGCCCATGGGATATTGCGCAAAGGCCGCCCGGATGCGCGGGTCGGTAAACGCATACTCCGTCGGGGGCAAAAAGCGGGCATGGCACTGCAGCAAAAAGGCCGGGTTGAACTGAGTTAGGCCATCTGCACAGGCGGCATCAAACTCCGCCGGATTGAAGCTAGCGCCTGCTGCAGAAATCGTGGTCAGTCCACCAAAGGAGGCCCCAATCACCCCCACCTGCTGCAAATCGAGCCGATTCGCCCAGGCGGGATCCCGCTCGGCTAGAGCTTCAAACTCGTCTAGCATGTAAATAATGTCGAGCTGGCGGCTGACATACTCGATGGGACTCATGATGTCACCCGAGCGTCCCTGCAAGAAGTTGCTGCGGAAGGTGTCAGTCGTGCCGATATGCTCGGGCACCAGCACCGCAAAACCGTGGGAGGTGAGGTGGTCGGCTACGGTTGCACCATCGGTGAGCCGCCCGCCAAAGCCGTGGGAAAACACCACGACGGGCACTGGGCCAGAGACGCCCTCAGGCAGGTAGGCGTCGGCGCGGAGGGTATAGCGAGTGGCCAAGCCCTGGAGGGTGGCGCGGGTGGCGCGGATGTCGAAACTCAACTGCTCACGCCGATAGGTGTAGGGGCCGGGCTGGCTCAAATCGGCTAGAGCCGGGGTGGGCAGGGGCTGGGCAGCGGCCTCTTGCTGCGCCGCTTGCCGAATCACCTCAACCGCCGCATCGCGATGCACGAGCACCGCAGAGAGTTCGCGGGCGATCGCCTGCAGATAGCGCAAATCCACCCGCACTTCGTCTCCCGGAAACTGCCGCAGCACGTCGATAGCCGTCCACCCCTCCGGCTGGTTGGCCGCCGTCAAGATTAGCGCTGACCGAAGCCCCGAAAAGCCGTTGCGCCCCGACGGCATCGTGAAGGCTCGCCCCGCACTCTGCAACACCTGTTCGACCATCGGCACGTAGGTGATGCGGGCTACCGTCTCGGCATTGACCGTGAGCGATCGCCCTAAGCCTTGGCGCAGTTGAGCACGAGTCGGCTCGTTCACGGCCCGCAGCATCAGCGCCAGTGTACCTGAGGCCGTCCCCTCCTCCACAAATGTTTCTAGTGCATCTAGCGACACGGTGAGCTGAAGCGGCCCCAAAAAGGTGGTGATGCGCTCGGCACTGCGAACGGGTTGCGCCAGCAGCGCCAGCCCCCCCGCTCCCATTACGAGGCTAATTCCGGCAGAAACTAAGCGCTGAGCAATCGAGGACAGATGAGATGAAATCATGGCTGAGGACGGCACAGAACAGTAGATGGCTGCCAAATCCTAACCTAAATTGCAGCGGGCAGACCAAAGGGTGCCGCTGGCTCAACAACCGCGCGATTCAACCGCCCATGCGTCCTAATCTTCTACAGCCTCACCGCCTACCACAATGTTGCGAATGCGCAAGCTCGGGCCACCACATCCGACCGCCAAGCCGCTCTGACCGCCTTTGCCACAGCCGCCCGACTCATCCCAGAAAAAATCATCCCCAATCGCTTCAATATCGGCCAAGGTCGTAAACACATTGCCCGACAACGTCACATCTCGCACGGGTTCCGCCAACTCGCCCTTGCGAATCATCCAGGCTTCGCCAGCAGTAAAGGTAAACATTTCACCATTGGTCATGCCGCCAATCCAGTTACGGGCGTAGACGCCTTCCCGAATGTCGCTCGACAGATCAGCCACGGGGGTTGTGCCCGACTCGATCCAGGTATTGGTCATGCGCACCAGCGGGGGATAGTGATAGTTGAGGCAGCGGGCGTTGCCCGTGGGGGTTTCGTCGAGCTTGCCAGCGGTTTCGCGCGAGTGCAGCCGCCCCACCAGCACCCCATCCTGAATTAGCTGGGTGGTGGTGGCCGGCACGCCCTCATCGTCATAGGCATAGCTGCCCCGATGCCCGAGCGGTGCAGCCCCATCAAAAATTTGCAGCTCATCCGAGCCAAACCGCCGACCCAAGGTCATCACTTCCATGAGGTCGGGGTTTTCATAGATCATGTCAGATTCTGACAGGTGGCCAAAGGCTTCATGCACAAACAGCCCGGTTAGGATGGGATCAATCACGACGGTGTAGGTATTGCCCTTAACCGGGGGCAAGGCCAATGCATCCACTGCTCGCTGGGCTGCGCTCCGCACCTGCTCGTCTAACTGCTCTAGATCTTCATAGGCGCAGCGAGAGCCGGTGGTTTCGCGCCCCGTTTGCACCATGTCGCTATGGCGGGCGGTCGCAGCAAAGCGCATTTCCATATCTGACCAAGATTGCTCAATCAGCGTGCCTTCTGAGGTGGCAATTACCACGCGCTGGGTGCTGTCGCCGTAGCGCACAGAGGTGGTGGTGATGCGGTCATCCAAACTGCGGAGAATCTCGGCATAGTGGCGGCACAGATCTTTTTTGCGGGCAAGGGGAATGTGGCGGGGGTCACTCCCCGTGAGGGGCAGATGGTATGCGTCTTGCAAGATGGGGATGGGGGCCAACAATGTTTCGTCATCTCCCACGAGATGGGCGGCGGCGATCGCCTCCTCTAAGCGATCGCTCAACTGCTCTAGGCGGTTAAAGCTGGCAAACCCCCAACCGCCCTGGTGGCAGACGCGCACCTGCCCGCCGACTGAAATGCCCTCGCTGAGGGTTTCGACCTTGCTACCGCGCAGTAAAATATCAGTGCCTTCTGCTTCTTCGATGCGAACTGAGAGAAAGTCGGCACGGTGACGGTAGCGCGCCAGCAGATCGGTGAGCAGGCTTTTGGCGTCGGGTAAGGCAACAAGCATAGAGGGTGGGGGATAAGGGAAATCAATCAGAGCACTGTAGAATTCAAAACCGTAGAATTCGGAATAGTTAGAACAGGCTCAGATCGCGTAAAGCGAGCAGCCTATCGTTAACGATGCAATCGCTGTGGCGCTTTACTGGGCGGTTGGCGCTGCTCACCCGCGCATGTTAATTCGTCATTTTTTACTCCTCCCTATTTTAGGAGGCTGCGGGGCGATCGCACGGCTTTAGGCCATTTCTCAACCTGTTCCTCTATATAAATCAGCCCTGCATTGAGCAAACCGCCGATTGCACCTGCGGGATCACTGCTGATTAATACGGCTTATCAATGCGGATATGTCTGCCGAAGGACATTGCCTCAGCCCTGACCTCTGCGTTGGAATGCAGCGCAGGTTCTAGCCGTGACGACAGCCTCTGTAGACAGGCGGGGGCGGCATCAAGAGCACTCTACAGAACGCCTACAATTAAAGGCGAGCTTGTAAACGGGATCGTGATTCCAATCAACGCCAGCCGGTTGGCTGATAACGTCGCCCGTTTAGACTGCTTGCCCTTGCTTCAAACTTGATTCAAACATGCCAATACGACCCATGCAGCGTGCGATCGCCACAACTCTCAGCAGCCTGGCCGGACTGATCGTTGGGCTGGGAATGCCCAGTGGGGCGATCGCCTCCACCGGGCTCGACCGCCAAACGTTAATTCTGTTGGGTAATCCCTTTAACCCGGCGCTGCTTGAGTCTGCTGCGCCGCTAGAACCTGGCGTTGTGTCTGCCACCACTATCTCGCAGACGGGGCTGACGTTGCCAAGCCTGTGGTGGGTTGATCAACAGTTTGGCGGGCAATTGCTGACCACTTGGTTCGCCTTTCCTGCAGATGCAGAGATCCCCCCTCGGGTTGATTTAGTGGTAAACGCGCAGGTGTGGAGCCTGTTTAACTACATGGAGCGCTATGGCTTTGTGAACCACTTTGGCACGGCGGGCGCAGGCTATGGCTATAACACCCGCGTGTTTGACCGCCAGGGGGCATTGCTGGCCGCCTACATTTGCCCTGATTCAGATGTGGTGGCTAGCCGGGCGGCGGGCCGCTGCCGCATTCTGCTAGACGGAGTGGGGGGTCGGGGCCTGACGGGAACTGAATAGCGCGTGTTAGCTGGGCAGCCGCATCTGCCGCCAGTGCGCTTGATATTGCTCAGTGCTCGGTGCAGACAGCGGCAACAGGAACTCGCTGCGCTCAAGGGTATCAGCAGGCGGCACGAGGAGCGGATTGTTGCGAACGCTGTCGGGTAGCGCCGCATTGGCTGGCCCATTAGCCTGTGAGGCAGCACCCAAAATCACAGGGGAGGGTGCATCACCTAAGAGCGAAAATCGGGTGGCGATCGCCAGATTCCAGCAATACTCAATCCAGGCTTGCACCAAATCGACGCTGTTTTCTAGGGGCTCTGCCGCTTGAGTTGAGGCTGGGGTCGCCGTGGGCATCACCCACATATCTGCCGAGAGGAGCGTCCCCGCTGGGGGAATCACCACCGCGACGCGAGGATCTCGACGCACGAGAGGCAACAAATCGCTGAGCCAGCCCACCGCCACCCAGGTATCGGCCAGCAGCAGCGGTTGCAGGTAGGCATCAGAACTGTAGAGCCGAACTTGGCCATGCAGAGCATCAAGCTCTGCCCTGAGCTGCGGCACATCGTTCAGATCGTCGGTGTTGATCGACCGCTCCAATTTTTTCAGCGTTAGGCCAATGACGCTGCGAGCGCTGTCGGGTAGCGTCAACCGTCCCTGAATCGCAGGGTTCCATAAATCGTCCCAGTCGGCTGGCGCACGGCCCAACTCGTCTCGGCGATCGGCACGGTAGGCGATCGCCAACGGAGCATAGCGATAGGGTGCCGCCCAAATTTGCCCGTTGGGGTCGGGTTCACCGTCAGCATTGCGCGTCACCATTTGCTGCCAGGGCTGTGGCAGCAGATCCCAACCGGCCACAGTCGATAGGGGCAGGGGTGCAATCCACCCCTGCTGAATGGCCGCAGAGAGCCAAAAATCGCCCAGAGACATCAGGGTTGGCGTGGTTCGCTGATCCAGCGTTCTCTCGTCTGCCGTTGCGCTCGACTCTGATGCATTTGGGGATTCCGAGGATTCCGAGGGCTTTATCGGTTGCCGCTGCTCTAGCAACCGATAGAGCCCATCCAAGGATTCGACCGATCGCACGCTAAGTCCGCGGGCGCCCCGAATCTGTCGTTGAAAGTCTGACAGTACTTGGGGCGGCACAGAGCCACTTAATAGATCGAGATGCAAGGCGGCTCCTCGTCCACTGCGATTGCAGCCCGCCAGAAGTGCACTGATCCCCAAACTGCCCATGCCAATCAAGAGCGATCGCCGACTGATCTGCCCGATCTGCCCATTGCTCTGCCGCTTGGTCACTGCTTATGTTCTACTCCAAAGCCAATCAAATCAATTTGGGTGGGAATGTCGCCCGCGGCGGGGCGGCGATAGGTCACGATCGTGCGCATCCGCACCATCGGCGCGACAAACCGCATCTGATCCACCGCTATAGATCGATTGTAGAACGTCGTCATTTCTAGAGTTTGGCGGGTGGGCTGATAGGTAAATCGTCCGGCGATCGCCCCTGCTTCTGAATAGCCCGCATCTCGCAAGTAATAGCCACGAACCACTTCGGCATCTGTCGCAGACACCGCCGATGCACCAGGGACTGTCAACATTTCCTGCAAAAGTTCTTCGGGATCATCGGTCTTGGCGACACAGGCGTCGGGCACAAACAGCGCGTTGAGCTGCATCGACACCCGCTCCCCTCGTTCTGACACAGTATCAAAGGCAATGGCAAAGCCGGGGCACTCCTGCGTGGCGGTTTCTGGCTCTTGCACTAGCGTCAGAGGCCCAGAGCGCGGCCCCAAGCTTGACCCAGAAAAGGCTGAGTCTCCTAAGATTTGCCGTTTGGCTGCTGAATCTAGCACCGAAACGCGAAACTCTGTGTGCGATCGCTCAATCTCATCTCGTTCAACGAAATGATACGTACGCTCCGTCATCCACAAACCGCTACAGGACGCAAAAAAATCGTGAAAACTCAGCATGCCAAACTTTATACAGCATTTTTTTATTGTAAGAGCCTGCTCTTATTAAACCATCAGATCATAAGCCTCAGCAGTGGCAATTTCAGCAACTTGCCTAGACTGTCCTAGGTAGATCAGCATTCAATCGCTGGGTAGAGGAATGCAAATCATGATGTTGTGTGAGGCAGGCTGCGTCCACCTCACACAACATCATGATCAAACTAGAACTTCTCAGCAGGGCTTCTTATCTTTCACCGAGAGTTAGAACATCAGAGATGTGGGCTTGAATGCAAATCGTTATCTTTCGGCTAACGGCGAGATTTAGAGCCGTTAAAACGATGCGCCATCAGATTCATGGAGCCTATTCTGCCTTGCAAGATAGCCACGCCTTAGATCGGTTCTTTAGGCGCTGAGCGTTCAAAAAATCGCAGTCTGTAGATTCCCTCTAAGAAGCCTCAAGAGGGTACACAGTAAACAGTTTCATTGAAAAATTTAGCGAACGTGGCTCATGATTTGAATTGACTCTCACACGCTGATTTGCCAAAGTTTAGAACAAAGCCCCAGAATTTGATAATATTTCAAAGTTTTAGCAACATTCCTGATGACGGTGCAGCTACAACGCTTCCACAAGCTACTGAAACTATTGGATTTCTGAGTTTTGCAACCCAAGTCTAGATAAATAGCTGAACTTATTTGACATCAAGGTATACAGAGGTTGACACATGGCTAGGGCGATCGCTCTAGCGTAGGTTCAGACCCTTGATAGATTGACTGCGATACCCCAAGATCAATGGTTGCTCTCGGTGCGTAGGCCTTTGGGTGATTGTGCGATCGCACGAATTGATAAAAAGCGGATGAGAAATAAGGTCTGACCGCCTCAATCGACAATTCCAGTGCATTTAGGATGTTTCCTGATATACACCTGATACACCTCATAATTCGCGCCGACAAAGCTGCTGAAGCTGCATTGAGACTCCTAACCCAATGTGCACTGACCCGCCCAAAATCTAGACCTACATCTCTGAGCTTCTTCTGATATAGACACTCTAGGGAATTGTATTTTGGGCACTGCTTTGACGGCTGGCCAACTCAGTCAATCGTCAAATCTGTAAAACGTTAAATGAATCAGGAATAACGGGGGTCTACCCAATTTGACTATTTATGATGAGGTGTCACACTTAAGCGATAAGGCGTCAAATGGATTCTCTCCAAGGACAAATTGAAAACCTAAATGCCAAAATTGACGCGGTGCGCAATCAGATTGAGCAATTAACTGAAAAGATGACGAGCTCACCGTTAAATTCAACGGCCAGCATCCGGGATGATCGTAGCTATGGCAATTCCTCTAGCATCCGCTATGGGTCAGCTCACCGGAGCGCGATGGATGCGGATATGGAGCATAAAGATATCATTGCAGATTCAGGCTTGGTCGATTCCAATAGCCAGAGCGGAGAGCACAGTCTTTCTCCTGAGTTGCAGGTTCAGCGTTTAACCGCTCAGCTCACGGCAGCGTATAACCGCATTGCTGCGCTAGAAGAGCAACTGCTCTCCAAGCGCATTCACCATTAAACCTTGCAAAGAAACCTTGCAAAGGTCTGATGCCTAACGGCGGTTAGGCTGATTTTTAGCTTTTCTACAAGCTGCTATGGGCCGCGTGCCTTGCGGTAGCGGTTGCAGGTGTGGATTGCAATCATGCATCTGGTGAGTTGGAGCTGAGTTAGATCAGATCATAGCTGCGTGAGAGCTTGGTTCAGCCAAGATTTCACGCACAAGATTTCACGCAATAGCTCGGGATAGCTCGGGATAGCTCGGGAAGGGTGTCATGCATTTTGGGTCTCGGCTGCACGACGCGCAATCAACTGCAATTCCACCTGCTGGCGTAACGTCAGGATGTCCCAACCGTGCAAATGGGCGGCGATCGCACACCCACCTGCCCCCACGCCTTCTTTGACATAGCCCTGCTCATAGGCACGCAGTTCTGGTAAGGAGGACTGGGCAAAGGTAAGCTGCGTCGCCAGCAGCGGCGCCCGGAGCAGCGTCGCTAGGCCCACTGTGTCGCCTGTCGGGTCGTCAGCGACCCACCGGGTGGTGCCCACCACAATGCGCGACTCAGGCCAGGGCAGCGCCTGGGAATGGGCGATCGCCCGCGCGAGGGCATACACTGCCAGCATTTGCGTGCCACCTGCTAGCAGTACGCCACTGTGCTGAGCGGCGGCGATCGCCATCCCCGCCACCACCGCCTGCATGGGATCGCCCACCGCTGCAACAATCTGCAGCGGCGTAGCCGTCTCCAGGGGAATCTGCGCCAACCCCTGCTGTACCAGCGCCAGTTTTTGGCCGTGATTGCAGGTAGAGTGACTGCTATTGACCATGCCACTGGCAGAAAAGCCCAGCCCCAGCAACACCCCCAGCGCGGTAGTTGTGCCGCCCACCACGCATTCCCCCAAAATTAAGTAGCCGGTCGGCAGCGCCTGCGCCAGCCGCGATCCCCACTGCAAGCCTTGCTGAAACAGGTGCTGCACTTGGGATAGCGGTAGCGCTGCTCCCGTGCTGACGCAGCGGGCCGATGTGCCACCCAAGTCAATGCAAGGCACCGTGGGCGCATGACGCAACCCCGCATCAAACACATGCAGCGGAATGCTGCGGCCGGTCAATACAGCCCGCGTGATCAACACAGGAGAAGCCCCCGCCAACAGCGGCGGCAGCGGAAAGCGCGGCTGCGACTGAGGCCCCTGCACCAAAAACTCAGCATCGGCGATCGCCGTATAGGCCCGATCGGCAGGCGTTGCGCCCGCTGCTGAGATGCCAGGCACCAGCCCTGTCTCAGTAAATCCCAGCACACAGGCAAATTGAGTCGGGCGATCGCCATAGCGCTCTAGCCATGCTGCCGTCACCCTAGGTCGCGTATAAGCGCGAATCGCTTGACTGGCCTCAGCCCTCTGCAATGAACGTCTCATCAATCTTCAAACACAACCTGCACCCAGCGCGGAGGATCGGGGATGGGATTACCCAGCCGACCGAGGAGCGTCCATCCGGCTAGATGAATAGTAAACACATACACTAAGTCGCTTAACAGCAACGCGCCCACGGCAAAAAGCTGAATAACCGACACATCCACCGCGCCCAGTGCGCCCACGCCCAAAATGCCCCAGTCCACCAGGCGCAGCACCAGCCACTGTACAAAGTCCGCAATTCGATTCGTGAGGTAAACCCAGAGATCTTCACTGAGGAAGAGGGACACCAGCGCAATGCGCAGAAAAAAGCACACCGTTGAGAGCAGCGTGCCCGTCACGATCGAGCCGCCCCAAGACATACCTCGCGCCCAGGTTGCCCCCAACTGCAACCCTAGCAAGCCATAGGGCAGCATAAACAGCACACTCAAATACGGCCCCATCAGAATCGACAGAAGCAACCCCGTTACCAGCGTGGTCATCACCGCGGCCCGCCCGCCCCAGCGCAGGTATACCAGCGCCGCAGGCAAAGGAAATAGAATTCGCATCCAAGGCACTAGGCTGAGATAGTAGCTGGCTAGCCACAGCAGACTGGCTGTGCTCGCCAAAAACGCTGATTCTACCAAGCTGAGGGGCGGCGGCGTGCTCTGCTGACGAATCGCTGTTGGCGCTGAGAATTCTGCTATCGGTGGCGTCGCATCTGCCGAAAAAAACTCATCCTCCCAATCAGCATCAGTGCCATTGCCAGATGGGGCGGTTGAGTCGGGCTTATCGTCATCTAGTGGATTACTGCTCATGGGCACGCAAAAGATTGGCAAGCTTCATGGTAACGCGAGAGGTGAGAGCAGCGCCTAGCGCGTCCACGCTGCAGAATCCGCTAGAGGCTATCGGGTCTGATGTTCTGAGAAGGGGAGCCTGAGAACTTTGCAGGATGAGTTGCCGCCCAAGTTCAGAGTCCGGCGATCGCATCCCAACATTCAAAGGGTGAGCCTGGGATAAGCCATTCATCCAACTAATTCATCCAACTATTGAGGTGGGCTGTTGCAGGAGCAGATGCCTGCTCAGTAGTCGCCCCAATGCTAGGGGCTGTCATCAATTGACTGCTGATGGCGCAAAAATCAACGGTTGCCGCCCCCAGCCTGTTTTTGGGTCGGGCGTGGCAACGCCTATAAAATAAGGACTTTAGCCAGAATTGATGACACGCCCTAGAGAGACTGAAGAGATCGCGGATAATAACACATCGAAACTTTACACTGGAAAGCAAGTGCGCCATTCTACGGTTCAAGCTTCCGTTTCTGGGGACTGCTCGACGGTTCATCCAAACGGCTGATTCCCTTGGGGTTTAATCCCTTGCTCTCGCGTTACGCCCCTGCCGCCCATCGCAAATTACTATGCTGGACTCTTTCTCAAAACTGCCTCGCATTTACACCATTGGTCTTGCCTTTCCGCTGATTTTTCTCAATGGCTGGCTGCTGCTACTGCTGGCTAATTCCCTTCAGCCGATGGTAAGTTCGCTCATCACAGCTACGCTGATTGCCTTTTTGTTGGACTATCCCATTCGCTTCTTGCAAGACCGGGGCGTCAAGCGCATTCTGTCGGTGAGCATTGTGCTGCTTCTGTTTGCGGTGCTTGTGGGAGTTCTGGTGTTCTTTTTGGGGCCTGTCATCTTGCGCCAGGCCAATGAGCTGATTAACCGCCTGCCAGAGTGGATTAAATCAGGGCAGCAGCAAATTAAATCGTTGGAGATGTGGGCACGGGAGCAGCAAATTCCAGTCGATTTCAGCACGAACCTGAATCAGATTATTGAGCGCTTGTCGAGTGTGACGCGATCGCTCACCAGTCAGGCCATCAGCTTCATCTTTGGGGCGATCGGCAGCATCGTCAACATCTTTCTGACCGCCGCGTTCACCATCTTTTTGGTGCTGCGGGGCGAAAAACTGTGGACCGGACTGCTTAGCTGGCTTCCGGGTCGCTGGAGTGTATTGATCCGCGAGTCGCTGCCACAAAACTTTGAGCGCTTTATTGCGGGACAGGTGACACTAGCTACCATCATCGGCATTGTGCAAACCACCGCCATGCTGATTCTGCGAATTCCGCTGGCGCAGCTCTTTGGCTTTGGCATTGGCTTTGCTAGCCTGATCCCCTTTGGCGGCACCACCACTATTGTGATCGTTTGCATTTTACTGGCGCTGCAAAATTTCTGGCTGGGGGTCAAGGTCTTGGTGATTGCAATTGTGATCAACCAGGTGTGCGAAAACTTGCTGGGGCCGCGCATTGTGGGCGACTTAATTGGGCTAAATCCAGTATGGATGTTGATTTCTCTGGATGTTGGACTGAAGCTGGGTGGATTTTTAGGGCTACTGATTGCAGTGCCGCTGGCCAGTTTTACCAAAGCCACCATCGATACAGTGCGCAACTCACCCACCCTAACGCTAGCAGTGGTAAGTGAGGGAGGCGATGCCGAACGGCCTGCTGATACCCCATCGGAGGTCGGCACTCGAGACTAGGGGCTGTCATCAATTAGCCTCTGATATCCCAGAAACCAACAGTCACAGCCCCTAGCCTGATTTTTGAGTCGGGTGTGGCACCGCTCATAGCATCAGGCGTTTGGTTGGAATTGATGACACGCCCTAGTCCTCAGGTGCCATTAATTAGCCGGACTGGGCACGGGGGAACTATCGGGCGCAGCAGGAGCCTCGGACGCGGGAGGTTCTAGAGATGGGGATGCTGGGGATGGAGATGCGGCAGGTGGAGATGCGGCAGGTGGTGCGTCTCCATTTTCTGGCTCGCGGAAGCTCTGGACGAGCTGCTGCATTTCTGGCTCTAGTCGCTGAAAGTCTGCTGTCGCCGTCCATGCGAGAAGCTGCACGAAGTTTTGCGGTGTCTCTACGGTGGTGTGCAGATAAACCACATTGATGTCGTTAAGGGAGCCATAAATCTGGTGCTGAATAGCTGGATAACCTGCGACCTGAGTCACCTCGTCGCTGGGGCCCAAGGTTTCAGATTGGGACAGTCGGCTGGTGAGCACTTGGCGTGCCAGTTCGGAATGCTCTTCGATGGTGATGCCGCCTAGTTCTTCTTTTGACTGCGACAGCACAATCATATACATGTCGTCTTCGGGATTGGCGACCTGAATCTGAGCGATGGGATTGAGCCCAGGCTCTGGCTGCCAACCAGGAACGCGTTCAATCTCGGCAGAATTATCGGGTGCGGCAAAGACGTTGCCCCGCGTGACCACGTTGGGCGGTTGGGGCAGGGGCACTGTGGGCAGCGGTCCCTCTGGCTCCGGGTCAGTTGTGATATCGGGAGCAGGGCCAAAGCGTCCCGATTCCACCATCACGGCTGCTAGCGCGACCCCTACGAGCAGCACAATGGCGATCGCCCGTCCCAGATCCCCATAGGTGACGGCGGTAGCATCGGGTTTGTTTGCTGGGTCTTCTAGCTGCTGAACCTCAGGGGCCGGTTCGGGTTGGGGATCTGACGGCGCGTCAGGCGGGAGGGGTGAGGCGGGTTTTGCAGTCTTGTCTAGGCTGTCGTTTAGTTGGTTCTCTGGTTGGATTCCTGGCTGATTCTCTGGTTGGTTCTCTGGGCTTTTCTCTGGGCTTTTCTCTGGGCTTTTCTCTGGTTCTGGCATGGGGCGATCGCTCCTTGAGAAACACCGGGACATCCAAAGCGCTTCCCATTCTATCGCTGCCGTTCGCTCTTGCGAGAATATCTGGTATCTTGCACAACATTTCCCACGCCTTTCGCGATGCCGCGCCCCACCAGGCCAATGCCGCGCCCAATCACCTCTGTCAGCAGGTAGACTAGGCCGCTGCCCACCACAGACACTGCCGCCCGCACCCGAGGGGCGATCGCATCCCGAGTTTCCAGCGCCAGCGTCACCAAATAGGGAACCCCCTGCAATTGCTCAAGCTCCCCCCGGCGCGGCGCGTAGATCGACTGCTGCTTGATGCCAAAGGGCTGGAAGGTGAGCAGGCGATACTGGCTTTCAAACATATCCTTCGGCTCAGCAAAATATTTATCAGTGCGGTAGCGCCAAGAGAGGTCATTGCGAAAGCGCTCAATTTCGCGGCTCGACAACAGACGCCGATCGTAAAAGGCTTGTTTAATCACCTCAAAATCAGCCACTTGGTTAAGCAAGGGCTGCACCACCGCATTGCCCACCTGAATCACCATATGACTCAGCAACAGCTCAGCCCGCAGCACCGCTTCGGGATTGCCCGCCGTATACGAAACGCCATCAATCAGCAGCGGGGTTTGAAACAGCAGGTGAGCCAGCAAATCTGGCACATAGGGAATCCGGTCGAGAATTTCTGCATCCACAACGGGGGCCTCCTCCAGCAGCAAGGCTACCAACTCGACATCGCCCGTGAGGGTGGGCACAGTGTAGTACTTGCCGAAAAAGTCAGTCACTACGGCTTCCCACAGATCAAGGAGGATTTGCGATCGCTTCTCGGTTAGCTGTTCTGGCGCCCATTGCGATAGCCGTAGGTCTTCCAGCAGGTCTTCCAGCTTGCGCAAAATCAGATAGAACAAGTCCCGCTTTTTGTCGCCCCGCAAGATGTCAGTTTCCATCGGGCTGTCGGTGCGGTTTTCGATGCTGCCCTGCAAGTGCCCCAGAATGGCGTCGAACAAGACAGCCCGCAGACTGCGAGCCGTGATGCTGGCATCAATAGAAGCGGCTTCTGGGGCGATCGCCCCTCCCTCTGGCCTCGGCTGCAGCGCTCCCCCCTCTGGCGGAACCCCGCCCCTGCCGCCGCTCGACGAGGCCCCGGATGGACTACCGCCGGTCATGTTGCTGGCGCTAACAGTGCCGCCGCTAACAGTGCCGCCGCGCGGGTCTGTGTTTTGGCCTCGGCTAGAAGACAGCGGTTCACCCCAGCGAGGCTCGGGCAGCGGCTCAGATGACATCGGGTCGGAGAGTGCGGGCGTTGCCAACAAGCGCAACACCATCCACCGTGCTGTGCGCAGCTCTCGCCGCCGCCCCGCTAGCACCGCCTGATCCCACACGGTTAAATTGCCATAGCGCAGCTCAGCGTTGACCTCGGCCAGCGCCTGCTCAATTTGCTGAATGCCCCGGTAGCGCAGATTGCGTCGGGTTCCGCTGAGAAATCCAGGGATAGATTTGCGGATAGAGGTGCGCCCTTCGGCCTGCCCTACTGCACCCGAGGCAGCAGCACGGGCAGGCCAGTAGGATTGCCCTAGGGCCACGCGCTGAATCACATCGAGCAGCAGGGTAGGTTCGCTCTGCTTGCTGCAATAGCCGCTGGCCCCAGCCTGCTGGGCTGCCGCTAGCACAATCGGCTCGGTGGCGGTGCCCAACAGCAGAATGGGCAAGGCGGAATGGCGATCGCGCAAATGCCGACACAACGCCAACCCTTGAAGCTGACTGCTATCATCCCGCCCTAAGCTGGCGCTAATAATCACAAGTCGAGGGGCACTCGCAGGGTCGCTCGCTTCGGCCAACCAGTCGCGACATCGCTCTAAGGCCTCCATCCCGTTGCCGCTTTCTGCCACGAGCTGCACGTCGGCAATGGGCTCAATCCACAGGCAGAATCCAGAGCGAAATGTGGCATCTTCGTCAATTAGCACCAGTTGTAGCGGAGGCGCAGCATTAGCCATTGGGGGAACGCAGTACAAACGGTTGTATTCAGCTTAATGGGGTTTTGCGGTTTAAGGCGAAATTTAGGGAAATTGGGATTCAGACTGAGGAGATGGGCGTGGGGATCAGATCGGGGAGGGCTGCAGCGCCAGGCGGGATCGGGCTCTAAAGCCAAGGTTTACCCCTAACTCAACCCATTGGGCGTCATCCTCATCACAGGTGTTTGGATGGTTTACGGGTTGGGATAGAGCGGAATAGTGGACGCCTCAGGTGGTGGAGGCGTCACAACGGGACGGGACGGCTCTGGAGAGGGATTGGCGGCTTCGGGTGTGGGGCTGGGCTCTATGGGTTCAGAGCTGGGGGCGCTAGATTCACTGCGGGGAGAGGGTTCGGCGCCGTCTGCCTCCCATTGCTGCCATAGGGCAGCGCGCTGCGCATCCCACTGGGCGATCGCCCGCTGGGCTTCACCATGTAAGGGGCGATCGCCCCCAATTTGGTTGGCGATATTAATCGCTTGGGTGAGGCGGTTGCGGTTAGCCAGGGCAGTGGCCTCGTCTAGCACCTTGCGATCATCGGCCATGCGGACGCGATCTAGCTCAATTTGCCACTGGCGGATGGCAGCCCGGGCCTCTTCGTAAAGCGCGCGTTGGGGCTGCACGGTGCGCGCTTCGCGGACGGCGCGGGCTAGGTTGCCATCTGCCGCATAGCGCTCAGCCCGAGTGAGAATGGGGCGATCTTCGAGGGTCTGAATCTGTGCTGTCCAAGTGTCGATGGCACCCTTGGCCTCGGCCCATAGCGCGCGGGTTTGGGGCACTTGGCCGGCTGCCTCGATCGCCGCGTTGAGGTCGGCAATCGTTCCCGGCTGCGCCAGCTCATAGGCCCGAGCCATTAGCGGCATGTCTTCGATGCGCTGGATCTCTTGCTGCCAGTGGTCGATCAGGGTTTGCGCTTGGATGCGCCGAGGGCGATCGCGCTCAACCAAACTGGCCTGCGCCATAGCCCACTCCAAGGTGGCGCGCTGCCCCAATGCAGCCAGCGCCTGGGCATAGTTCAACTGCGCCACATCCGCCAGTTGCGCTTCGCCGCTTTGCAACAGCGCCTGCGCCGTTGGGTGGAACCGACTGTTGAGGGGAATTGTGCGGAGCGCGGCGATCGCCTCTCGCAGCTTCACCATTTGGGGAATGGACGGCTGCCAATCCAATTGGGAATCCCACTGGGAGAGATGATGGGCATGACTGACCAAAACCAAATGCTGAGACTCGGCAGGCAGCGCCACCTCTAGCGGAATCTGCCGTCCTAGGTCGTACGCATCCTCGATATCGCCCGCCTGCCACCGCTGCAGCGCCACGGCGGCTAGCCCGGTGCTCCAGGCTTGCAGCTCCGTTTGCGCGGCCTGCCACACATGGGTTTGGGGATTGATGGTCAGGATCTGGGCGATCGCCCCCCTGAGCGCATCTGGCGTGGCCCCTGTGGCAACATTTCGCGCGGCTTGCAGCGTTTTCCACGCCTCTTGCTCCACCACAACCTGATCGGTCAGTTCGGCCATCCGCCGCTCTGCCCAATAGGGATTGGACACCTTGCCCAGCTCAGTAATTTGTTCTGACGCCAGCGTCCAGTTTTGCGCCTTCAGCGCGTCTTGGGCGGTAGCATAGATGGCTTCACCGTCCTGCCACTCGTTATTCCAGGTTGCAATCAGCGTTTGCGCCTCTGCGTAGAGGCTACTGTTGGTGGGCACCGCCTGGGCAATGCTAATGGCCCCCTGCATGTCGCTCTCGCTGTATTTTTTGCGGGCCAGATCGAGCGCCGCTTGAGACCAGGTGGCAAGCAGCGTTTGGGATTCGGCATAGAGCGGATGACGGTCTGTCCAACTGCCTGCCAGAGTCATCGCCGCCAACAGGCCGGGCAGGTCGCCCCCGCGTGCGGCTTCGCGGGCACAGTGAAGCTGCTCCACATCAGCCGATGCGGTAGAAACGGTTTGGCATTCAGGCAGGGGCGGTAGCTGCGTCAACACCAGCAGGCCACTAATCCCCAATCCGCCTGAAATGCCCAAGGCCGCTAATAGCAGCGCCGCGCCCTGCAACGATGCCCCCGGCCTCACCCGTTTGGGAAGCCGCAGAGTTGCGAGGGATTGACCCCATTTTTGTAGAAGAGAAGGCGATCGCCCTCTGGATGACGTTCGCAGACGGCGCGCCGGACGCCGCCGGGGCGATCGCCCTCTGCCCTCGGGCGGTACCCGACGACTCGGAGGGCGAGACGAGGCGGGCGGTTTACGCCGACGGGTTTGAGACGGGGGGCGGCGGCGCGGTGCAGCCCGTCGGGGCGGGGGCACAAGCACAGGGTCATCGTGCAGCGGCAGCGCCCTCACCCAATCTGCAGAATTTTCATCCAGCACAGCCGGGGGATTCAAGCGAGGCGATTTGTTGAGCGGATGCTTTGCCATGTGTGTCACGACCGCGATGGCCTATCTATTGTGCCAGTGCTGCTGGGCCAATGCCGGGAGCCCATCTCTCTAAGCTTGGTCGGTTCGCCTGGGCGATCGCCCTCGGGATCATCTCTCGAATCTCACTGGGCGATCGCTCCCTTATCTGCATACGCCTCATTCAGTAGCGTTTCCACTCCCCAAACAAGATTATCAGACGCTATCCCTAGAGCTAGGCTTGCCAAAATATGTGTAATAGTAACGGATTCTGCGCCGACGCATCAATTAATTTAGAGGACTTGTAATTTAGTAGAGGACTTGTGCCGTTGGGTGATTTAGTCACTTTATCTAAATGTAAGCACTCTGTTTGAATTGCGCTGTTTGGGTCTTTCATTGGAGTCACAGGCATCATACGGGTTGGGCTTTTAGGTGAACAGTCTATGGAGGCAGGTACGGAGGCGAGCGGTATGTCCAAACCGGGCAATGTCACGTCGTCGTCTCACATACCGATTTCGTTAAGTGCGCGACGCAGTCTGCCTGCTCTTGTGCATTCAGAGCGTCCCATGTAAGATCGCGGCGGATCACTGCGCCGTTGGCACTGGGCATGAGGCGGGGCAGGTCTTGCACCGCAATCAGCGACAGCGTTTGCATATCCAACGTGGTGTAGTCCGTGCGCGCGCGCGTCAGATCCACATCCACCAGCGTTAGAGTTTTGCGAGGCAGGGCATCGCCCTGGAGCAACTGGCGCGGCCCCGACCCCAGCGCCCCGGTGTGGAGCAACTGCAACTGCCCGACATGCCCCGGATAGTAGGCATGGTGATGGCCGCTGATGTAGGTATGAACCCCATACTCTTCCAGCAATGCCTGGAGGTCGGCGGCGTGATCCATCACTTCGCCTGGGCGATCGCGCTCCTTGGCCACCGCATACAGCGGTAGATGCCCAATTACAATGCGCAGCTTGGCCCGCTGCGCCAAGGGGCTGCCCAAACTGCGCTTCACCCACGCCATATCATCCACCGGCATAGGCGCACCACTCGAGGCATCCCACACTAAATAAAACACGCCCTGCTGCTGAAAGCTGTAGTAAAAGGGAAACTGGTAGCGATCGACAAACGGCAAGCCGGGATCATGAGCCGGATCAGTCCAATAGTTAGCGGCGATCGCCCGTTCGTTTTGAAAAAAGTAGGCGTTCTCTCGCACGGCGCGTGAGGCATCGTGATTGCCGATGGTAAAGCCAAAGGGCAGCCCAGCAGCGCGCAGAGGTTTGGCAACCTGTTCATCAAAGGCAGCCCACATGGCCTGAACCTGGGTATCGCTCAGGTCGCGCTTTTGCCCGGCCACCATGTCACCGCCACACAGCACCACGTCAGGCTGCCATTCGGGCAGCAGGGCGATCGCCCATTTCACCTCGTCACTATAGGCCGTCGACCCATAGGCTTCGTTCAGGTCGCTAATCACCGCAATCCGCGCATCGCCTCGGGGCGGATTGGGCAACCCATAGGGCATTGAGGATTCTGCTGAGCTCCATAGACGGCTGCCGCCCTTATCAGCTTGTGCTGACCGCCCCAGACGCAGACCGTGCAGGCCATAGCCCACTGCTCCGCCGCCCAAAAACGCAGCGCTCAACTGTAGCATTCGGCGTCGATTCCAACTCATGAGGGACGGCTCGCTAGGTGATAGGGTGATGATATAGCAACCGCCCTGCCCTATAGCAGTGTTGGGGCGTTGCGCCGTTGCCCCAAACGGGACTCGCCCTGTTTCACATCCTAGATCAGTCCGCTCTATTCATCAGGCCATGACTGGTTTATCAACCGATGGTTCCTGCTGCAATCTGGCAGAGCTGCTGAGCCCAAGGGTGACGCGAGTAAGGGGGTAAGCTTGATGCAGCTTAGGGTGGTCTGGCTAGAGATTGGAGACTTGTTGTGATTGCCGCTTGGGCGGGGAGTGTCTGGAATGTCGCAACCCATTGTTCCATCTAATGATCCATCTGATTCGTTTGATTCATCGAATGGCGATACGTCAGATGCAAATGGCTCAGAGACCCGCGCTTCTGCCAATGTCAAAGGCAGCGGGGGCGATCGCCCCTCCGCAGCAGCACCCCAGCCAGCCCCCAAACCAGCGCCCCAGCCAGCCCCCAAACCAGCGCCCCAGCCAGCACCCAAACCAGCGCCACCCTCCCCGACAGAATCAACCCTACAAAAAACCTGGACTCAGGTGCAGCAGATTGCAGCCACGATTAGCGCCGTTGTGCAGCCGATCGCACAGCGCGGCTGGGAGCTGTGGCGCGAGGCGCTACTGCCCAACGTGCGATCGCGCCTGCCCAGGGGAGTGCAGGGATGGGGCGATCGCCCGTTGAGTGCAGCGTTAGCAATGCTATTACTACTGCTGCTGTGGCTTGGCTCTAGCGTCTGGGGTGGCCTGTCGTCATCCTCACCCGCCACCGCCAGCAACCCACCCATTAGCCCCACCCCAGTCCCGAGTCCGCAAATCCCAGACACCCTCACCATTCCACCCGCCGCTCCAGATGCCGATTCAACCTCAGACCCTGCCTCTAAAGACTCCATCCCCACCCCTCGACTCGAACTCACGCCAGAGCAACAGCTCATCGCCTCCATTCAAGACCAAGTGGCAGATGTCACCCGCACCTATCGAGATCAATTGGTCACCTCTATTCAGGCAAACTTTCGCCGCAGCCTACTTTTAGTAAAAGTCAGCACCGACTGGTATAGCCTCAGCCCAACGCAGCAAGATCAGCTTGCCAGCGAAATGCTACGCCGTTCTAAAACGTTAGATTTTAGCAAGCTAGAACTCGTCGATGAAGCAGACCAACTGCTCGCCCGCAGCCCCGTAGTCGGAACAGACATCGTGATACTACATCGCTAAATGACTGTATTTGTATAGAAGCGTCTATAAATTAAAGCTGATGAGCCTAGACCACAAGCCTCGTATCTTGCTGCTGTATGGGTCGTTGCGCGATCGCTCCTACAGCCGCCTACTCGCCGAAGAAGCCGCCCGCATCCTGACCAGCCTAGGCGCAGAGGTGCGCTTCTTTCATCCCAACGGGCTCCCGCTCCATGGCAGCGAGCCCGACACCCACCCAAAAGTGCAAGAACTGCTGAATCTCGTGATGTGGTCTGAAGGCCAAGTGTGGTCTAGCCCAGAGATGCACGGCAACATTTCAGGATTGCTCAAAACTCAGATTGACTGGATTCCCCTCAGCCTCAATGCCATCCGCCCGACACAGGGGAAAACATTGGCGGTGATGCAGGTTTCTGGTGGCTCCCAGTCGTTCAATGCAGTCAATACACTCCGCATCTTAGGACGCTGGATGCGCATGTTTACTATTCCCAATCAATCCTCTGTCCCCAAGGCCTATCAAGAATTTAACGACGACGGCACCATGAAAGACTCGCCCTACCGCGATCGCGTGGTAGACGTGATGGAAGAACTCTATAAGTTCACCCTGCTGCTGCGAAGTCAGGCAGATTATTTGAGCGATCGCTACAGCGAACGCAAAGAACACAATCAAGCTGACGCCAGCACAATTGTTCAGCAGTCAATTACTGCACCACCCACTGGTCAGCCCTCAACAAACTCCTGAGACTTCCTCATCCCGCCACCGACGCACCCTGAAGGCGATTTCTGCCCACGAACAGCCTGCTTCAACCTAAATTTGGGATACGCTCAAACCCTGTTAACCTGCCCTATTAACCTGCACGGATGTTATGTCAATCAGCAGTGCTACCGTCAGGGCAACCAGCCATTCGTTCAATGCAGGAACATTCTTTTCGAGAAATGACCTAAGAACTGCCACTGCTGACCAGAGGGGTGGTGTCCAGTTGGCTTGCAGGCGTCGCCACCAATGGATCATAGCCAAGCTGCTGGGTAATCCGCTCTCTGGCTAAAACACGATATTCCCAAAAATGCTCGCCTGCTGCACACAGCCCCAAATACAGACTGAGAAACTGTGGCTTTGCTCTGCACAACACCCACAGCTGCTGCCAAAACTGTGCCCGAATTGTGCTCATCCGAATCCCCTGCGTCCAGATCAATCGCGCAATCAGTCGAATCGCCTTTTCTTTTGGAAAGTAAATCTGCTGTCGCAGCACGTGATTGGGCGTAATCTCTAGGCACTGCCGCAAACATCGCTTGAGATAAGCGGCAGGCTCATACATTTGCCACAGCGCATCCACATACTCATGCGCAATTTCAGGCAGTGGACGAGTCGGGACAAAATTCATCAAGGTGTTTTGATCCCCAAACTCTACATAGCCTGAATTTTCGATCAGCCGTTCTTCTTGTTTAAGTCGATTCCACAGAGCCGTATTGAGAGGAGCCTGCAAAATACCTAACATCGGTTGAGGCAGCGCCGTTTCTTCTACAAATGCCTGAATTCGTTGTCCTGCCCCCGATTTCTCTCCATCAAAGCCAATGATAAATCCAGCGTAAATCATCAGCCCAGCCTGGTTGATTTTGCGGCAGGCTTCAGTCAGCGGGTTGCGCGTATTTTGCTGCTTTTTTGTCACCTTGAGGCTATCTTGGTCTGGGGTTTCGATGCCCAGAAACACGCCATAAAAGCCTGCCTTTGTCATCAAGTCCAGCAGTTCTGAGTCTTCTGCAAGATTGACAGAAGCTTCTGTTATAAACGTAAAGGGATAGTTGCGCTCCTGCATCCAGGGAATTAACGCTCGCAATAATCGTTTTACATTCCGTTGATTCCCAATGAAATTGTCGTCCACCATAAATATTGAGCCGCGCCAACCCAAATCATAAAGCCTCTGCAGCTCTGCTAAAGTCTGGTCTATTTCCTTAGTTCGGGGCTTGCGGCCATATAAGGTGATGATGTCACAAAATTCGCAGTTAAAGGGGCACCCACGAGAGAATTGAACCGCCATCATCAAGTAGTCGTCTCGCCGAAGCAAGTCAAACCGAGGCATAGGACTGCTCGTCACATCGGGTTTTTCAGGAGCTCGAAAAATCCCTTTATCTTGACCGCTAGCAAGCGCATCAAGAAAGTGAGGAACCGTAATTTCCCCTTCATCCAAGATTAAATAATCAGCACCTGAGTCAAGTGCATGCTGAGGCATTGAGGTGGGATATGGCCCACCGACAGCCACCTTTTTTCCTAGCGCTACAGCTTTAAGGATGAGATGGTGAAAGTCATCTTTTTGAACCACCATAGAGGACAGAATAACCATGTCACACCATTCCCAATCTGCCTCCGTTTCATACTCAACGTTTCGGTCAAAGAATCGAATCTCCCAAACTTTTGGCAACAACGCGGCTACTGTAATAATTCCTAATGGCGGGATAAACGCCTTTAATCCAGCCATTTCTATAAACCGATCATACGACCAGAAGGTTTTAGGAAAGAGAGGATAGAGTAATAATGTCTTCATTATGTTCTCCTCACTATATGGGTACAGGTTGCCGTTTAAGTTGGCATAGTATCAATCAATTTGTGCGAGTCATGAAATAGCACTGCCGACATCTACAAAAGACTGTCAGACTGAACAGCTTGAATTCTTTAGGGCGATCGCCCGTATGTTTTCCATCAACATAGATCGAGTCTTTCGATAGTGCTAGCGTGCTTAGCAATTCTCTATAAATCTGACTTATTTGCTAGATATCAAAACTGTCGCTTATGACATGCTGAGCTGCAAAAAACTCTGAGCCCTAGAACTGAGTCAGAGCGGATCTCTGCACTGAGTTTGAAGCGCTCTACGTATTGATTGCCATTTCTATTAAATCGGCTAATTCGGTTGGTTCACCGGGTTGGCTATGAAACAGCCATCAGCGCTGCAACCGCTAGGTTTTTACAGAAGTCCTACCCAAGGTTCAATTGCCGGTGCTGAAGCGGGTACTCTATAAAAAGAGCAGCAACAAACAACGGGTAGCCAGCCAGAATTGCTTGTATCCTGCAGTTCTCGGTTGATTTCGTTCTAGTCTTGCTGATATAACCTGCAATCACTGCACCCGTGCCATGAGTTCTGAGTTTGCAACTTCTCATTCGTCAGGCGATGCCGTTTACTACGACACAAGTGCCGCCGACCAAGGTATGCGGAATGACGAAAGTAACAGCCTAGACGAGCGATCGCCCGCAGACAGTATTACAGACGGGATCACCGTAGAAAGCCATGCGCTTCAGGGACGACAGCGGCGCATCCACGCCTGCATCGCGCTGCCTTACTCCGCCGCCCAGATTTGGCAAATCTTGACGGACTATGAGCATCTGGCAGATTTTATTCCCAGCTTGGTGCAAAGCCGTTGCTTAATTCATCCCGAAGGGGGCACTCGAGTCGAGCAAATTGGGGCTGAATCGCTATTTCGGCTGAAGTTCTGCGCCCGTGTGGTATTAGACATGCTGGAGACCTTTCCCCATGAGATTGGCTTCAACATGGTAGAAGGCGATTTCAAATCATTTTCGGGGATGTGGCAGCTCCAGCCCTTAGAAGACCGAGTCACCGAACTTCACTATGTGTTGTCCGTGGTTCCTCCTCTTGCCATGCCTGTGGGGATGATTGAGCGCCGCCTCCGGCAAAATATGGTGGTGAATCTGCAAGCGATCCGCCAGCGGGCCGACGAGTTATTTTCGGGTTCAGAACTGCCGAATTAAGGGATGAACCTTAGCGGTTGAAACGTCTCGGCGCTGTGGACACCCAAGACCCAATCTAAAATTCCTGTTCTGAAGGGATTAACGGCCGTCCACAGCCAAATCTTGTTTTTTTGAGCCCACAAAGGTTTCTAACTCGTCGAGTTCGCCGACCGCTGGGGTCGTTTCAGGGTCATAAGCATCGGGGAGTCGTTCGCCTACTTGCTTCACCCAAGTAATCACTGTCGTATGATGCACCCCCTTTGACTCGGTCTATTGCTCGAAACCCGGAGCCGTTGACGTACATCTTGAGACAGTCGCGTTTCACCTCATCCGAGTCCCCTCGGTGAGAGTCATAGGTCTCGATAAATGACGACCGCAGGCTACACAAATGTGGTTGTGTTCACCTTTCCTCTTGCCATTCTTACGGATATGAGTAGCTCCGCACTCTGGACATTACATCGCAGATTACCCTAGTTCATATCTCAACGATGCAATGCCTGAGAAAGAATTGGGGAAGTGGACATTGATGCAAAATGGATGAACTGAACCAGGATTTGAACCTGCTTGCCATTCGGTGGAAAGGCCAATGCCTCTACCTTTGCGGTTCGTTAGGGCATCAGAGCCGTTGCAGCATATTTTGAGCAACACGTCCATAATATAGAGGCAACTGCATGGCCTTTGGGCGATGCGGGTACCGTGCCCCCCTCACCTTCCTCAATCCCCTATGAATCTTTTAACTCAAGCGCTCCACGTGCTCGGTTCTGGTGCAGTGGCCTATGTCACAGCGGCCAATCTACGCGATCGGAAAACACGCCCCAATATGCTGGCGGGTCTGCAATTGGCAGAGTCGGGTTCTGTCCCCTTTCTCGAAGCCCTGCGCGATCGCGCCGAGCAGGAGGGCGATCGCTGGCTCGCAGACAAGCTGGCCAAACATGCCCAAGATGAACGTCGCCACGGCCAAATCTTTGCCAACGCGCTCAAGCAACTAGATAAACAGGCCATTGACCTAAAAAGCGTGCCTAAAACTACGGCAGAGGGTGCGCCTGACGAGCGTCGTCGCAGCCCGTTCTTTGAGGCTTACTTCAGCGATTACACACCAGAGCAGCTCAGCCCCCAGGCGATCGACTGGGTGGTGTTTTTTGCCAGCACTTATATTCTGGAGCTCGACGCCAGCAAGGATTTTGTGCGGATGGCAACGGTGCTGGAAGACGACCCCACCAGCGCCAGTCTGTGCAAGGGACTATTTAGCGTAGCGCAGGATGAAACTGGCCACGCTAACTACCTGCGCGAGGCGCTTGAGCGCTACCTCCCCTATTCCGAAGTGGAGGCGCAGATTGATGCGTGGCGCACGCGAAAAGTCAATGCGATGTTCAGCATGGTCAGCAATCTGTTGCAAAAAGGCGGCAAAATGCCATCTCTGGCGACCGATGGCGTTCCGGCTGAGCTATCGGATGGTGTAGAGAGCGGGGGGTCTACCAATTCAGTTGAACCCGTCACGTCTGAACCATCGACTGAGAGCATGACGGCTTCGCCTTCTTTAAAAGCAGTCGCCTAATCGATCCCGCATGATCCCCAACTGCAACGCCACACTCCAGCGCCTTCAGCAGCTTGATCCCCAACGCGACCACCTAGAAATTTGCCATTGAGTGGCGGGCTATACGTTTCTGTGGGACATCGCGCGATCGCTCGAGTTGGCGTTGCTGCGAACATTTTGCACTCCCACCATTGCCGAGATGCTAAACCGCACGGGGGAGTTTCGCCACCATGCCCAAAAACGCTATGACGATACAGGCATTGTGGTGTCGGAATTATTCAAGTGGGGCTACCACAGTCCCCGCGGGCAAGCGGCACTCCAGCAGATGAATGTGATCCATCGCCATTTTCCTATTCGCAACGACGACTATTGCTGCGTGCTCTCGACTTTTGTACTAGAACCCATTCGCTGGTGCGAGCGATATGGCTGGCGATCGCTCAGCCCTACAGAAATCCACGCCTGATTCTACTTCTGGCATGCGATTGGTCAACGGATGGGCATCCACGACCTGCCCTCGACCTACGACGATCTCGATTACTTTAATCGAGCGTATGACCGGCAGCACGTTCGCTTTGCAGACTCCAATCAGCAGGTGGCCAAGTACAGCGCCATCTTCCACCCCGGCGATCGCCCGACTTTTTGTCGATCAAGCCATCCGCAGCTATCCCCAGGGCTATGACATCAGCGACGTTGGGCCACCTGCCTTGCTAGAGCGATTAAATCAGCAGAATCAGCAGGATACATCGGGATAACTCAGGCCACACAGGGCAGAATTTTGAGAATTCGATCCGCAGGATGCATGGGAAGATGAGAGCGATCACCCCACCCCATTAGCCAATGTCCCTGCGATGACGCTGCATGTTTCGTCTCAACATCTCACCGACATCCGCATCCACGCGGAGCAAGTCTATCCTAACGAGTGCTGTGGACTGCTTCTGGGTCACATTGACCGCACCACCCAGACCCGCACGGTAGTGGAGCTATGGCGCGCCGACAACCGCTGGTCAGCCGAGGCGGTGCAAGACTACAGACCCCACAGTCGAGCGATCGCCAATGACACAGATACCAATGACGCAGATACCAACATAGACACTGCCACACCCTTAGCACCGTCAGCCACAGCCTCGTTAGACAAAACTCGACGCTACTGGATTGATCCCCGCGATTTGCTGACGGCTCAGCGCTATGGGCGCGATCGCCAGCTTGATATGATTGGCGTGTACCATTCTCACCCTAACCATTCAGCCGTGCCCTCAGAGTGCGATCGCACCTTTGCCTGGGTCGATTATTCCTACATAATTGTCTCGGTGCTGCAAGGCAGCGCCCAAGATTTACTATGCTGGAGTCTAGATGATCAGCACCAGTTTCAGCCCGAAGCCCTCCAGCCCCTCACTGAAGACTTGAGCTAACCGCTGATCTATCTCTCCCTATCTACTCAATTCCTATGCTGACTAGGCTTTCCGTTGAGCCCATGCCCACCCGATAGCCGACGCCAAATCAGCCGAGCATCCTAACCCCATACATCCTAGACAGACCCTACACACAGACCATGCTGAACCCTAATCTGGATGACATCCAGCTCACTAAAGACGATTACGAGCGCTACTCTCGCCACCTGATTCTGCCAGAAGTGGGGGTAGAGGGGCAAAAGCGACTTAAGGCCGCCAGCGTGTTGTGCATTGGCACTGGCGGACTGGGATCGCCGCTCTTGCTCTATCTCGCTGCCGCTGGCATCGGACGCCTTGGCATTGTTGATTTTGATGTGGTAGACACCTCCAACCTGCAACGGCAGGTGATCCACGGCACCTCTTGGGTGGGCAAGCCTAAGATCGAGTCTGCCAAAGCCCGCATTTTAGAGATCAACCCCTACTGCCAGATCGATCTTTACGAAACGCGGCTGTCGTCAGAAAACGCCCTCGACCTGTTCGCCCCCTACGACATTGTGGTGGACGGCACCGATAACTTCCCCACTCGCTACTTAGTCAACGACGCCTGTGTGCTAACCGGCAAGCCCAATGTTTACGGTTCAATCTTCCGGTTTGAGGGGCAAGCCACGGTGTTTAACTACCAGGATGGCCCCAACTATCGCGACCTCTATCCCGAGCCGCCTCCGCCAGGACTAGTGCCCTCCTGCGCAGAGGGCGGGGTGCTAGGCATTTTACCGGGGATCATCGGCACCATTCAAGCGACCGAAACCGTCAAGATTATTCTGGGCGCTGGGGAAACCCTCAGCGGGCGGCTGTTGCTCTACGATTCCCTCAATATGAAGTTCCGAGAACTGAAGCTGCGCCCCAATCCTGAGCGTCCGGTGATCGAAACCCTGATCGATTATGAAGAGTTCTGTGGCATTCCCCAAGCGCAAGCGGCTGAAGCACAGGAGCAAGCTGCTGCACCCGAGATAACTGTAGTAGAACTGAAGCAGCTTCTCGACAGCGGTGCAGATGATTTTGTCTTGGTGGATGTGCGCAATCCCCATGAGTACGAAATTGGCAAAATTCCCGGATCGGTGTTGATTCCCTTGCCAGACATCGAAAATGGCGATGGCGTAGCCCAGGTCAAAGACGCGATGAACGGGCACCGCCTCGTGGTGCATTGCAAGTCGGGAATGCGGTCAGCGAAGGCACTGAGCCTGCTAAAAGACGCAGGGATCGAAGGCACCAACGTTAAGGGTGGCATCCTGGCCTGGAGTCGTGAAGTCGATCCATCCGTGCCAGAATACTAAACTGTCCATTGGGCATTAAGGGTCTCCTAGCAACGCACGAACTGCAACGGCTCCCATACATCGTGTGGGAGCCGTTGTGGGTTTAGATCTCTGTGTTCCAGGCAGAATAGGGCGATCGCCCTAGTGAGCTACCGTCGGCAGGTGATTATCTTATATAGATATTGAACACCCAGCCAATGCCCAAGTGCTGGCGCTGGCGGCTCTCATGCTCTGATTGCGGCGATCGCTCAATTGCGAGGCGAGACAGTCACTTAGCGTGGCCGTGGCCGGTGGGCTGCTTATGTGGCGGCTACGCAGCTAACGCGGACTGAACTGTAAAGCGGGATCGCTCCTTGACTTTGGGATAGGGTCTGCATGGGCACAACCGCTATAATTCGTGAGCCTGAGACGAGGAACCCAACGATGCTGGCAGCGCTGCTGTATGGACAAGAAGATTTGCGCTTGGAGCAGATTGCAGAGCCAACGCCTGCAGCCGGAGAAGTAATCATGCAGGTGACAACAGCAACGACCTGTGGCACTGACCTAAAAGTCTGGCGGCGAGGGGGCCATGCCAAAATGCTCACGCTGCCCACTCCCTTTGGCCATGAAGCTGCTGGGATCGTAGCAGCAGTAGGCGATGGCGTGACCGCATGGCAGGTGGGCGATCGCATCGTCGCCAATAATTCTGCCCCCTGTGGCACCTGCTTCTTTTGCCAACGGCAAGAATATTCTCTCTGCCCTCACCTGTGCTTCAACAACGGCACCTTTGCCCAATACCTGCGAATTCCTACCCCGATTGTGCAGCACAACCTGCTATCCATTCCTCAAGACTTGACGGATGCACTGGCGGCTATGACAGAACCACTCGCCTGTGTGCTGCATGGCATTGCACGATCCCAGGTAAAACCGGGCGATCGCGTTGTCGTGTTGGGTGATGGAGCAATCGGCCTGATGTTTGTGGCGGCGCTGGCGCACGGGTATGGCGCGGGCGGCATGGGTACGCTGGAACCAGCGCCAGAGGTTCTCTTATTTGGCGGGCGGGATGCCCGTTTGCGCATTGGAGAAGCCTTGGGCGCCGCAAAAACCTTCAACTACCGCCAGATCAACGATGTGCCAACGCAGGTGAAGTCTCTAACTGACGGCTGGGGAGCGGATGTGGTGATTGAGGCCACGGGTATTCCCGCTGTTTGGGAACGGGCGATCGCCTGTGCTCGTCCGGGTGCCACAGTCAACCTATTTGGCGGCTGCCCCCGCGATACCACCATCACCGTCAACACAGACCAACTGCACTACAGCGAACTCACGCTTAAAGGCGTGTTCCACAATACGCCTTACTTTGTGCGCGAAGCGCTGGCGCTCATTGCCAGCCACCGAGTGCCGCTAGAATTGCTGGTGAGCGATCGCCGCCCTCTCAAAGATTTAGAACAAGCCTTTTGGGATATGGGCGATCGCACCGTCCTCAAAGTTGCCATCCAGCCCTGATCGCTCACCCGACTCGTTTCACAGCCAATCACCCCTTTAATCACCCACTTGGTGGACGCTACAGCCCCTCTAACGCGGCACAATATTAACAGAAAGCAATATTAAGATTAGAAGCGTCTATCGAAATGGTTCGGAACCGCAGTAGCAACAGCCTTGAGAAACAAGAGGCTTTTACTGAGATCTCAATGCCAATATGCGCCTATCCTTAGACATGAAAAGTCTATAAAGCTTGATTGATTTGTACATAATTGGGTAAATCCTAAGTGTATAGATTAATAAATGCTCACCAGGCCCCCATCAAGACAGCAAGGCTTTCTGCAATCCCATCGCTTCAGTTTATTGGCCTTCTCACGACTCTGGCCTTGCAGCATCAGCACTAACGCCCGCTACATCTCCAAACAGGAGTTCAACCATGAAGGATTTTGTTCTCGACGCGCCCGCCGCAAACCGCTACACCTACTTTGTGGCGCACTATGGAACCAACTACCAAATGCAAACTGCCGTGCTTAGCGTAGAGCACGACTTTAATGAAACCATTCAAGATTTGCATATCCGTATTCGTGACCGCATCAACGATCTGTTAGGTGATGAAACGCCATCCTGCTATCACATTCTGGCATTGGCAGCTCCCAAACCAGTTCCAGTGGGCTCTGGTTCCGGTGGGGATCACTCTCAGCAATAAGTGTTTTCATTTTTGACTTTTCATTAGCGCACGGCCATTGCTTGCCCTGCTGTAGACGTTAAAGGCAGACACGTAAACTCCAAACTCCTATTGAGTAGCACGCAGCGCGCGCCTGTCTAACTAAATTGGCTCAATAGTTTGTTTCAGGAAGGTCAAAAAAGTTTGCCTCTGAGGCACAAGTGGTTACGGCAGTGCGCCCGTACATAACCTGAGTTCGGGATAAGCTCAAACCCTTAATGTGCCGTGCGCGACGCGCACGGCACATTAAGGGTTTTGGGGCATCGCGCAACGCGCGATGCCCCAAAACCCTCTTAACCCGAACTGACGTTACATAGATTCGCTCTGTCATTCAGCAACGCCGGATTCTGTATTGTTGGTGTATCGCAGAGTTGCCTGTGAGCATTGGGTATCCTCATCGGGGACGCTGACTGGGCCGTGAGTGAGCAGTCTGCCAGAGGTTTTTATGCTGTTACAGTGGTGCTGTTACATAACGACAGTTCGGGTTAAGCAGAAACAGGCAAAGCGGTATCAATGAGCAGAGAAGGCTTCTTAGGTTGGTGGCAGTCGGCGATCAGTCGGCAGACTCAGTTGACCAAGCAGTTGAGCGGAGAACGATGACGCGAATGCTCAATCTGAGAACTGTTGTTGAGCTGGTCGATCACAGATTCAATCACCGCTC
>JAESGQ010000087.1_pt1 | contig 91697 bp, 82 predicted proteins | sample 9266251 | NCBI WGS metagenome assembly JAESGQ01 (sample SAMN17056778, study PRJNA650883) | algae metagenome | isolation source: Kaiparowitsia implicata GSE-PSE-MK54-09C and co-occurring heterotrophs from... | place: USA: Kaiparowits Plateau, Grand Staircase Escalante National Monument, UT ... | reverse complement strand
CGTCAAAGACGTGCTGCTGCTCGATGTGTCCCCGCTGACCCTGGGTATCGAAACCATGGGCGGCGTGATGACTGCGCTGATCGAGAAAAACACCACGATTCCGACCAAGAAATCCCAGGTGTTCTCGACTGCCGACGATAACCAGGGCGCCGTGACCATTCACGTGCTGCAGGGCGAGCGCAAGCAAGCCAGCGGTAACAAGTCTTTGGGCAAATTCGACCTGGCCGAGATTCCACCGGCTCCGCGCGGCGTACCGCAGATCGAAGTAACCTTCGATATCGATGCCAACGGCATCCTGCACGTTGGCGCGAAAGACAAGGCCACCGGCAAGACTCAGTCGATCGTGATCAAGGCCAACTCCGGTCTGTCTGAAGAAGAAATTCAGCAGATGGTCCGTGATGCCGAAGTCAACGCCGAGGAAGATCGCAAGTTCGAAGAGCTGGCGACCGCACGTAACCAAGGCGATCAGCTGGTGCACGCCACCCGCAAGATGATCACCGAGGCCGGCGACAAGGCTACTGCTGACGAGAAGACTGCTATCGAAACCGCATTGAGCGCGCTGGAAGTGGCGATCAAGGGTGACGACAAAGCTGAAATCGACGCCAAGATGACCGCGCTGTCCGAAGTGACCGCACCGCTTGCGCAGAAGATGTACGCCGAGCAGCCGCAGCCAGGCGCGCAAGCCCCGGGTGCTGAGCAAGCCAAGGACGCAGGCGACGACGTGGTCGACGCTGAGTTCGAAGAGGTCAAAGACAACAAATAAATAGGCGCAAGCTTATGCCGCTCTGGCCGGGCGTGACGCGAGTCGCGTTCGGCATGATCCGCCGCGCGGGAGCTTGCTCCCGCGTTGGCGTGTCTGGAGTAGACGATTTAAAGGTGTTGAAGACTTATGGCTAAACGCGATTTTTACGAGGTGCTCGGTGTCGAGCGCGGTGCCAGCGAAGCGGAGCTGAAAAAAGCCTACCGCCGTCTGGCCATGAAGTATCACCCGGACCGTAACCCTGACGATAAGGCCTCGGAAGAGAAGTTCAAGGAAGCCAACGAGGCTTACGAAGTGCTCTCCGATGCGGCCAAGCGTTCGGCTTACGATCAGTACGGCCACGCTGGTGTCGACCCGCAGATGGGTGGCGGCGGTGGCGGCCCGGGCGGGGCGAACTTCTCCGATATCTTCGGCGATGTATTCAGTGATTTCTTTGGCGGCGGTGGTCGCGGCGGTCAACGTGGCGGCGCACAGCGCGGCAGTGACCTGCGCTACACCCTGGAGCTGGATCTGGAAGAAGCGGTGCGTGGCACTACGGTGACCATTCGCGTGCCGACGCTGGTCAATTGCAAACCCTGCGATGGCTCGGGCGCGAAGAAGGGCACCACGCCGGTGACCTGTACCACCTGTGGCGGTATCGGCCAGGTGCGTATGCAGCAGGGCTTCTTCTCGGTGCAGCAGACCTGTCCGCGTTGCCACGGCAGCGGCAAGATGATCACCGACCCTTGCGGCTCCTGCCACGGCCATGGCCGGGTGGAAGAGCACAAAACCCTGTCGGTGAAGGTGCCGGCGGGCGTCGATACCGGTGACCGCATTCGTCTGTCTGGCGAAGGCGAGGCGGGTGCCATGGGTGGCCCGGCGGGCGACCTGTATGTGGTGGTGAATGTGCGTGAGCACGCGATTTTCCAGCGCGACGGCAAGCACCTGTACTGCGAAGTGCCGATCAGCTTTGCCGATGCGGCGCTGGGCGGCGAGCTGGAAGTGCCGACCCTGGATGGTCGGGTCAAGCTGAAGATTCCGGAAGGCACGCAGACCGGCAAGATGTTCCGCCTGCGTGGCAAGGGCGTGGCTCCAGTGCGTGGCGGCGGTGCAGGGGATCTGATGTGCAAAGTGGCGGTGGAAACTCCAGTCAACCTGGACAAGCGTCAGCGCGAACTGCTCGATGAGTTCCGCAAAACCCTGGAAGGCGACAGCTCGCATTCGCCGAAGGCCAATGGCTGGTTCGAAGGTGTTAAGCGCTTCTTTGGCGACCTGTAAATCCCGCTGACAGGCTGCGCGGTCGCTAAGCGGCTGCTGCAGCCGGTGGCGACAGCTTGGAGCTGATAGCTATGCAACGTATTGCTGTGATGGGCGCCGCCGGGCGCATGGGCAAAACCCTGATCGAAGCCGTGCAGCTGGTCGACGGCGCAAGCCTGAGCGCGGCGATTGATCGTGCCGATAGCAGCCTGGTTGGTGCGGACGTCGGTGAGCTGGTGGCGCAGGGCAAGATTGGCGTCAATCTGTCCGGTGATCTGAATGCGGTGCTCGATCAGTTCGATGTGCTGATCGACTTCACTCACCCGTCGGTCACCCTGAAAAACCTGGAAATCTGCCGTCAGGCCGGTAAGTCCATGGTGATCGGCACCACCGGTTTTTCCCCGGAAGAAAAGCAGCTGCTGGCTGAAGCCGGTAAGCAGATTTCCATCGTATTTGCCGCCAACTTCAGCGTTGGCGTCAATCTCTGCCTCAAGTTGCTCGACACCGCTGCGCGTGTGCTCGGTGATGACGTGGATATCGAAATCATCGAAGCGCACCACCGTCACAAGGTCGATGCGCCGTCCGGCACCGCCTTGCGTATGGGTGAAGTCGTGGCCAATGCCCTTGGACGTGATCTGCAGAAGGTCGCCGTCTATGGGCGCGAAGGGCAGACCGGCGCTCGCGAGCGCGAAACCATCGGTTTTGCCACTGTGCGTGCCGGTGATGTGGTCGGTGATCACACCGTGCTGTTCGCTGCCGATGGCGAGCGCGTGGAAATCACCCACAAGGCATCCAGCCGTATGACCTTCGCCAAAGGCGCTGTACGCGCGGCGTTGTGGTTGCACCAGCGGCAGCCGGGCCTGTACGACATGCAGGACGTTCTGGGTCTCAACTGAGGCATTGTGTCGCAGGAAGGGCTTTTAGCTGGGTCATAGTCGCAACTGGCGGTGGACCAAAAAGGCAGTTTCCTGTAAGCTTTCTGCTTTAGTGTGTCCACTAAAGTTGCGCAGAATGAATCAGATAAAAAAGCGGGGTGACGGTTGATACGTCATCCCGCTTTTTTACAATCTGCGTTTGCTTCACGTTTTGATTTCCGGAGGTTTTCTTGAGTAAGCCAGCCCTTAAACCTGCCATTTTGGCTCTTGCTGATGGCAGTATTTTTCGCGGCGAGGCCATCGGTGCCGATGGCCAAACTATTGGAGAGGTGGTTTTTAACACCGCCATGACCGGCTATCAGGAAATCCTTACCGATCCTTCCTATGCCCAGCAGATCGTCACCCTGACCTATCCGCACATCGGCAACACCGGCACCACGCCGGAAGACGCCGAGTCCAACCGCGTATGGGCCGCTGGTCTGATTATCCGTGACCTGCCGCTGACCTCCAGCAACTGGCGCAACAAGCAGCCACTGGATGAATACCTCAAGGAAAACGGCACCGTCGCCATCGCCGGTATCGATACTCGCCGCCTGACCCGCATTCTGCGTGAGAAAGGCTCGCAGAACGGCTGCATTCTGGTCGGCGACGACGCCACCGAAGAGAAGGCGCTGGAGCTGGCGCGCAGCTTCCCCGGCCTTAAAGGCATGGACCTGGCCAAGGTGGTCAGCTGCGCCGAGCGCTACGAATGGCGCTCCAGCGTGTGGAACCTGGAAAACGACAGCCACCCGGAAATCCCGGCCAGCGAGCTGCCGTATCACGTGGTTGCCTACGACTACGGCGTTAAGTTGAACATTCTGCGCATGCTGGTCGAGCGCGGTTGCCGCGTGACTGTGGTGCCGGCGCAGACTCCAGCTAGCGATGTGCTGGCGCTGAATCCCGATGGCGTGTTCCTGTCCAACGGCCCAGGCGACCCCGAGCCTTGCGATTACGCGATTGCTGCAATCAAGGACGTGCTGGAAACCGATATCCCGGTATTCGGCATCTGTCTCGGTCACCAGCTGCTGGCCCTGGCCTCCGGCGCCAAGACCCTGAAAATGGGCCACGGCCACCACGGTGCCAACCACCCGGTGCAGGACCTGAAAACCGGCGTGGTGATGATCACCAGCCAGAACCACGGTTTTGCCGTGGATGAAAGCAGCCTGCCAAGCAATGTGCGCGCCATCCACAAGTCGCTGTTCGACGGTTCCCTGCAGGGTATCGAACGGACCGACAAGGACGCCTTCAGCTTCCAGGGTCACCCCGAAGCGAGCCCCGGCCCAGCCGATGTGGCGCCGCTGTTCGACCGTTTTATCGAAGCCATGGCCAAGCGCCGTTAAGCCAGCCGACTGACCCAAGGATTCGAGAGAGAGAACATGCCAAAGCGTACAGACATTAAAAGCATCCTGATCCTCGGCGCTGGCCCGATTGTTATCGGCCAGGCCTGCGAGTTCGACTACTCCGGTGCCCAGGCGTGTAAAGCGCTGAAAGAAGAGGGTTACCGCGTCATTCTGGTGAACTCCAACCCGGCCACCATCATGACCGACCCGGCCATGGCGGACGCCACCTATATCGAGCCGATCAAGTGGTCCACCGTGGCCAAGATCATCGAGAAGGAACGCCCGGACGCGCTGCTGCCGACCATGGGTGGCCAGACTGCGCTGAACTGCGCACTGGACCTGGAAAAGCACGGCATCCTGGAAAAATTCGGCGTCGAGATGATCGGTGCCAACGCCGACACCATCGACAAGGCCGAAGACCGCTCGCGCTTCGACAAGGCGATGAAAGACATCGGCCTGGCGTGCCCGGTTTCTGGCATCGCGCACAATATGGAAGAAGCCTACGGCGTGCTGGAGAAGGTTGGCTTCCCCTGCATCATCCGTCCGTCCTTCACTATGGGTGGCACTGGCGGCGGTATTGCCTACAACCGTGAGGAGTTCGAAGAAATCTGCGCCCGCGGTATCGATCTGTCGCCAACCAGCGAACTGCTGATCGACGAATCGCTGATCGGCTGGAAAGAGTACGAGATGGAGGTGGTCCGCGATAAAAAGGACAACTGCATCATCGTCTGCGCCATTGAAAACTTCGACCCGATGGGCGTGCACACCGGCGACTCTATCACCGTGGCTCCGGCACAAACCCTGACCGACAAGGAATACCAGATCCTGCGTAACGCCTCTTTGGCGGTACTGCGCGAGATCGGCGTGGAAACCGGCGGCTCCAACGTGCAGTTCGGCATCTGCCCGAACACTGGGCGTATGGTCGTGATTGAGATGAACCCGCGGGTGTCGCGTTCCTCGGCGCTGGCTTCCAAGGCCACCGGCTTCCCGATCGCCAAGATCGCCGCCAAGCTGGCCGTGGGTTACACCCTCGACGAGCTGTCCAACGACATCACCGGCGGTCGGACCCCAGCCTCGTTCGAGCCGGCCATTGACTACGTCGTAACCAAGATCCCGCGTTTTGCCTTCGAGAAGTTCCCGAAAGCTGATGCCCGCCTGACTACGCAGATGAAGTCTGTCGGTGAAGTCATGGCCATAGGCCGTACCTTCCAGGAATCCCTGCAGAAAGCCCTGCGCGGTCTGGAGGTAGGCGTTTCGGGCCTCGATCCGATGCTCGATCTGGCCGATCCTGAAGCCGAAAGCACCCTGCGTCGCGAACTGACCGTGCCAAGCGCTGACCGTATCTGGTACATCGGCGATGCCTTCCGTGCCGGCAAGACCGTGGCAGAAGTGTTCGAGCTGACCAATATCGATGAGTGGTTCCTGGTACAGATCGAAGATCTGATCAAGGACGAAGAGCGGATCAAGACGCTGGCTCTGTCCAGCATCGACCGTGACTCGATGTACAAGCTCAAGCGTAAAGGTTTCTCCGATATTCGCCTGGCCAAGCTGCTGGGCGTGACCGAGAAGACCCTGCGCAGCCAGCGCCACAAGTTGAAAGTGCTGCCGGTGTACAAGCGCGTCGACACCTGCGCCGCCGAGTTTGCCACCGATACCGCTTACATGTACTCGACCTACGAGGAAGAGTGCGAAGCCAATCCGTCGAGCCGCGACAAAATCATGATCCTCGGTGGCGGGCCGAACCGTATTGGCCAGGGCATTGAGTTCGACTACTGCTGTGTGCACGCGGCACTGGCACTGCGTGAAGACGGTTACGAGACCATCATGGTCAACTGCAACCCGGAGACCGTCTCCACTGATTACGACACCTCCGACCGCCTGTACTTCGAGCCAGTTACTCTGGAAGACGTGCTGGAAATCGTCCGCGTTGAGCAGCCGAAAGGTGTGATCGTGCAGTACGGCGGCCAAACTCCGCTGAAAATCTGCCGCGCCCTGGAAGAAGCCGGCGTGCCGATCATTGGTACTTCGCCTGACGCCATCGACCGCGCCGAAGACCGCGAGCGTTTCCAGCAGATGGTTCAGCGCCTGGGTCTGCGTCAGCCGGCCAACGCCACTGCGCGCAGCGAAGATGAAGCCCTGGCTCACTCCAAGACCATCGGTTACCCGCTGGTGGTGCGTCCGTCCTATGTACTGGGCGGCCGGGCGATGGAAATCGTCTACCAGGAAGACGAGCTCAAGCGTTACATGCGCGAAGCGGTAAAAGTCTCCAATGACAGCCCGGTGCTGCTCGACCACTTCCTCAACTGCGCCATTGAAGTGGACGTGGATGCGGTGTGCGACGGCGAAACCGTGGTGATTGGCGCGATCATGCAGCACATCGAACAGGCCGGCGTGCACTCCGGTGACTCGGCCTGCTCGCTGCCGCCGTACTCGCTGCCGATGCACATCCAGGACGAGATCCGCGACCAGGTCAAGAAAATGGCCCTGGAGCTCAATGTAGTTGGTCTGATGAACGTGCAGATGGCCGTGCAGGGCGAGGACATCTTCGTTATCGAAGTGAACCCGCGCGCTTCGCGTACCGTACCGTTTGTCTCCAAGTGCGTCGGTGTCTCGCTGGCCAAGGTGGCTGCGCGCGTCATGGCTGGCAAGTCGCTGACTGAGGCTGGTTACACCAAGGAAATCATCCCGCCGTATTTCAGCGTCAAGGAAGCGGTGTTCCCGTTCGCCAAGTTCCCAGGCGTCGACCCGATCCTCGGCCCAGAAATGAAGTCCACCGGTGAAGTTATGGGCGTCGGCGATACTTTCGGCGAAGCCTTTGCCAAGGCGCAGTCGGGTGCCAGCGAGATTCTGCCAAACGCAGGCGTGGCCTTTATCAGCGTTCGTGATGACGATAAGCCGTTGGTGGAAGGTGTTGCCCGCGACCTGATTGGCCTGGGTTTTGAAGTGGTGGCAACTGCCGGCACCGCCAAGCTGATCGAGGCGGCTGGCTTGCCAGTGCGTCGCGTGAACAAGGTGACCGAAGGCCGTCCACACGTGGTCGACATGATCAAGAATGACGAAGTCACTCTGATCATCAACACCACCGAGGGTCGCCAGTCCATCGCTGACTCCTACTCCATTCGTCGTAACGCTCTGCAGCACAAGATCTACTGCACCACCACCATTGCGGCGGGTCAGGCGATCTGTGAAGCGCTGAAGTTCGGTCCCGAGAAGACCGTGCGCCGGCTGCAGGATCTGCATGCAGGAATCAAGGCATGACCAAATACCCGATGACCGTCCAGGGCGCTCGCGCCCTGGAGGAAGAACACGCTCATCTGACCAAGGTGGTACGCCCCAAGCTCAGTCAGGATATCGGCACCGCGCGTGAGCTCGGTGACCTCAAGGAAAACGCCGAATACCATGCTGCGCGCGAGCAGCAGGGCATGGTTGAGGCGCGTATCCGCGATATCGAAGGTCGTCTGCAGAATGCGGTGATCATCGATGTCACCAGCATTGAACACACCGGCAAGGTGATTTTCGGCACGACCGTCGAGATCGCCAACTGCGAAACCGATGAAAGTGTGGTTTACCAGATCGTCGGTGAGGACGAAGCGGACATCCGGCAGCGCAAGATCTCCGTCGGTTCACCTATCGCCCGTGCCCTGATCGGCAAGAACGAAGGTGACGTGGTCGTGGTGCAGACCCCGAGCGGTGCGCTTGAGTATGAGATCGTCGAGGTTCGCCATCTCTAAGCCGGGTACTCGCGATGCCGGCGCAATCAGCTGGCTGCTGGCTCAGGCGCTTTGGGTCGGCGGCCTCTGGTTGCTGCATTTTCTGCTGATACCGGCAATTGCCAAGATCGGCCTGGCCTCATTGCTGGTCGAAGAAATCGGCAATACCCTGCGGCCATTACTGGTTGGCCTGGCGGCGGTTTGCGCCGGATTGCAGGTGCTGGTGCTGATTCGTGCCGAACGCCTGGCAAGCCTGTGGCGTGATACCCGCGGGCAATTGCTATTGGTCGTGGTGGCGATGGCGGGTAGTTACTTTGCTGTGCGCCAACTGCTGCCAGAGGCTGAACTGTGGTTGATGTTCAGTTATCTGGTCATGGCCTTTTGCGGCCTGTTGCTGGTGTTGCAGCCGCTGCCGCAAAAGCTCAGGCACAAGCTCTAAGTAGTAAGATTGGGCAGGGTAGGCGGTTGCAAAGGCGCTGAGCGCGCCTTGCAACGGCTGATAGATCAGCCGTGATGACGGTGAACGTTGGACAGGTTCTTGTTCACTTTCGGGTTCTTGCGGTAGATCAGCGCCATTTTGCCAATCACCTGAACCAGGTCGGCTTTGCTGGCTTTGCACAGTTCGTTGATGGCCGTTAGGCGGTCTTCACGCTCGGTGATGCGTATTTGCACTTTAATCAGTTCATGATCGCCCAGTGCGCGTTCCAGTTCTGTCAGCACACCTTCGGTCAGACCGTTGTCAGCCACGATCAATACAGGCTTCAAATGGTGACCGATAGATTTGAATTGTTTCTTCTGCTCTTGAGTGAGCGGCATAATCTGATTCCTGCATTTAATCTGGTAAAAAACGGCGGTTAGTTTACCCGAGCGCCTTCGGGGCCGCCCAGATATTCATGCGTTGCACATTCGAGGTATTGCGTGGCCCGTTCCAAGACCAGTCAAGGTTGGCTGAAAGAGCATTTCAACGACCCCTACGTCAAAATGGCGCAGAAGGATGGCTATCGCTCGCGCGCCAGCTACAAGTTGCTGGAGATTCAGGAGAAGGATCGCATCCTCAGGCCTGGTATCACTGTAGTTGATCTGGGGGCCGCGCCTGGCGGCTGGTCGCAGGTCACCAGTCGGGTGATCGGTGACAAGGGCCGGTTGATCGCTTCAGATATTCTGGAGATGGACAGCATCCCCGACGTTACCTTTATTCAGGGCGACTTTACCGATGATGCAGTGTTCGCGCAGATTCTCGAAGCCATCGGCGAACACCCGGTAGACCTTGTGATTTCCGATATGGCCCCCAATATGAGTGGGGTAAGGGAGTCGGATCAGCCGCGCGCGATGTATCTGTGCGAGCTGGCGCTGGATTTGTCGACTCGGGTGCTGCGTCCGGGTGGTGATTTTCTGATCAAGATCTTCCAGGGTGAAGGTTTCGATCTGTACCACAAGCAGGTGCGCCAGCTGTTCGACAAGGTGCAGATGCGCAAGCCGTTGTCCTCGCGTGACCGCTCCCGCGAGCAATATATGTTGGCGCGGGGCTTTCGCGGCGTTTGATTGCTTCAGGATTTACGGCGAATTGTGGTGGGGCTTTGCGGTCTCACAACAAATAAAGGGTTACAGACGGCGTCTGCCAGGGGTGGGCGTTGTGTAGTAAGTTAGATCGGTACATAACTGGTCGTCATGCGAAGCGCGCTTCGACACGGGGCCTGCTTCAGAGGGTAGCTAATTGAACGACATGGCAAAGAATCTGGTCCTGTGGCTGATCATCGCCGCCGTCTTGGTGACGGTGATGAACAATTTTTCCAGCCCCACTGAGTCGAACAAACTCAATTACTCGCAGTTTATCCAGCAGGTTCAGGATGGCGGCGTTAAGCGGGTGACGGTGGATGGTTTCATCATCAGCGGTACGCGTACCGATGGTTCATCGTTCGAGACGGTGCGTCCGGCGATTCAGGACAATGGCCTGATCAAGGACCTAATGGACAACAACGTCGAGATCGTCGGCAAGCAGCCTGAGCAGCAAAGCATCTGGACTCAGCTGCTGGTCGCCAGCTTCCCGATTCTGGTGATCATCGCCGTGTTCATGTTCTTTATGCGCCAGATGCAAGGTGGCGCGGGCGGTAAAGGCGGGCCGATGAGCTTCGGCAAGTCCAAGGCGCGCCTGCTCTCGGAAGATCAGGTCAAGACTACCTTCGCTGACGTTGCCGGTTGCGACGAGGCCAAGGAAGAAGTCAGCGAGCTGGTTGAGTTCCTGCGTGATCCGGGCAAATTCCAGCGTCTAGGCGGGCGTATCCCGCGCGGCGTGCTGATGGTTGGCTCGCCAGGTACCGGTAAGACTCTGTTGGCCAAAGCGGTTGCCGGTGAAGCCAAGGTGCCGTTCTTCACCATTTCTGGTTCGGACTTCGTGGAAATGTTCGTCGGTGTCGGTGCATCCCGTGTGCGTGACATGTTCGAGCAGGCCAAGAAGCACGCCCCATGCATCATCTTTATTGACGAAATCGACGCCGTGGGTCGCCATCGTGGCGCCGGTATGGGTGGTGGTCACGACGAGCGTGAGCAGACCCTCAACCAGTTGCTGGTGGAGATGGACGGCTTCGAAATGAATGACGGCATCATCGTCATTGCCGCTACCAACCGTCCTGACGTGCTCGACCCTGCTTTGTTGCGTCCGGGTCGTTTCGACCGTCAGGTCGTGGTTGGCCTGCCGGATATCCGTGGCCGCGAACAGATTCTTAAAGTGCATATGCGCAAAGTGCCAATGGGCGAAGACGTTGCCCCGGCAGTGATTGCGCGTGGTACACCGGGCTTCTCCGGTGCCGACCTGGCCAACCTGGTCAACGAGGCATCGCTGTTCGCTGCCCGTGCCGGTAAGCGTGTGGTCGAGATGAAAGAGTTCGAGCTGGCCAAAGACAAGATCATGATGGGTGCCGAGCGCAAGACCATGGTCATGTCGGACAAGGAAAAGCTCAACACCGCATTCCACGAAGCCGGCCACGCGATTGTCGGGCGCCTTGTGCCTGAGCATGATCCGGTCTACAAGGTGTCGATCATTCCGCGCGGTCGTGCTTTGGGCGTGACCATGTTCCTGCCTGAGGAAGATCGTTACAGCCTGAGCAAGCGTGCACTGACCAGTCAGATCTGCTCGCTGTTCGGTGGCCGTATCGCCGAAGAAATGACTCTGGGCTTCGATGGCGTCACCACTGGTGCGTCCAACGACATCATGCGTGCCACCCAATTGGCCAAGAACATGGTCACCAAGTGGGGTTTGTCGGAAAAACTCGGCCCGCTGATGTATGCGGAAGAAGAGGGTGAAGTATTCCTTGGCCGTAGCATGGGTAGTAATCAGAGCAACGTCTCTGCCGACACCGCCAAGCTGATTGACCAAGAAGTGCGCAGCATCATTGATGAGTGCTATGGCACAGCCAAGCGCTTGCTGCAGGAAAATCGCGACAAGCTCGATGCAATGGCTGAGGCACTGATGAAGTACGAAACCATCGATGCTGAGCAGATCGAAGACATCATGAATGGCCTCGCGCCGCGCGAGCCGAAAGGCTGGCAGGGCGGTGACGACAGCAACGGCACACCGACTGCGCCAATTGAAGTCGCTGAATCCCCAGAGAAACCAATCGGTGGTCCAGCCGCCGAGCTTTAAGGTTTTCCATGTCTGTTGCGCCAACCTTTGACCGGCTGCCCTGTGGTAGCCGGTTTCTTGATTTAAGCCGTCCGCAAGTGATGGGCATCCTTAACGTCACTCCCGACTCCTTCTCCGATGGTGGGCGCTACGGTCAGCGTGATGCTGCTTTGCGCCATGCCGAGGCGATGCTGCAGGCAGGGGCGACGCTGATTGATGTCGGTGGTGAGTCGACGCGTCCGGGCGCTCGCGCTGTCTCTCCTGTTGAGGAGTTGGAGCGGGTTGCGCCGGTAGTCGAGGCCATTGCGCGCGAATTGGATGTGATCATTTCGGTGGACACCTCAACGCCAGCAGTCATTCGCGAAACTGCGCGGCTGGGTGCTGGGTTGATCAATGACGTGCGTTCATTGCAGCGCGATGGTGCGCTGGATGCGGCGGCGGATAGCGGTTTGCCGGTGTGCCTGATGCATATGCGCGGTGAGCCCACCACCATGCAGCAGAACCCTCAATACCCTGATGTCGTGGCAGAAGTGCGCGAGTTTCTGCTTGAGCGGCTGGCGGCCTGCGCCGCGGTTGGGATTGGGGCTGAGCGCGTCATTCTTGATCCGGGTTTTGGTTTTGCGAAAACCCTGGAGCACAATCTGTCGCTATTCAAGCACCTGCAGGCGCTACATGCGCTGGGTCGGCCTTTGCTGGTCGGGGTGTCGCGCAAGAGTATGATCGGCAAGGTGCTGGGGCATGAAGTGGGCGAGCGGCTGTATGGCAGCCTGGCTTTGGCTGCGTTGGCGCTGAGCAAAGGCGCGCACATTCTGCGAGCGCACGATGTGGCGCAAACGGTTGATGTGGTACGGATGATCGCTGCGGTTGAAGCTGCCGAATAAGTTAGAAGGAATTGTGGGATGGGTAGAAAATATTTTGGTACTGACGGTATTCGTGGGCGTGTCGGTGACTTCCCCATTACCCCGGAATTCATGCTCAAACTCGGCTGGGCGGCCGGGATGGCGTTTCGCAAGCAGGGTAAGTGCCGCATTCTGATCGGCAAGGACACGCGCATCTCCGGTTATATGTTCGAGTCTGCCTTGGAGGCGGGTCTGTCTGCTGCCGGTGCGGATGTAATGCTGCTCGGCCCGATGCCGACTCCGGCAATTGCCTATCTGACTCGTACTTTTCATGCCGAGGCTGGGATCGTTATCAGTGCCTCGCACAATCCCCATCACGACAACGGCATCAAGTTTTTCTCGGGGCAGGGCACCAAACTGCCAGACGAGATCGAGCTGATGATCGAAGAGTTGTTAGATCAGCCGATGACGGTGGTTGAGTCCGAGCAGCTGGGCAAGGTCTCGCGAATCAACGATGCCGCCGGGCGCTATATCGAATTCTGTAAGAGCAGTGTGCCGAGCAGTACCGACTTCGCTGGGTTGAAGATCGTCGTCGATTGCGCCCATGGTGCGGCGTACAAGGTTGCACCTAGCGTATTCCGCGAGTTGGGCGCGCAGGTTACGGTGCTGTCGGCGCAGCCCAATGGTTTGAATATCAATGACAACTGCGGCTCGACCCACGTCGAAGCGCTGCAGGCTGAAGTGCTGGCGCAGCAGGCTGATCTGGGTATCGCCTTTGATGGCGATGCGGATCGGGTGTTGATGGTCGATCACTCTGGTGCCGTAGTTGATGGTGATGAGCTGCTGTTTATCATCGCCCGCGATCTGCTGGAGCGCGGCAAGCTGCAAGGTGGCGTCGTCGGTACGCTGATGAGCAATCTCGGGTTGGAGCTGGCTCTGGCTGATCTGGGCATTCCGTTTGTGCGTGCCAAGGTCGGTGACCGTTACGTGATTGCCGAGTTGCTGTCGCGCAACTGGCAGTTGGGTGGTGAGAACTCGGGGCATCTGGTGTGTTTCCAGCACACCACGACGGGTGATGCAATTATCGCCGCGCTGCAGGTGTTGATGGCGCTCAAGCGCCGTGAGCAAACCCTGGGTGAGGCGCGTCTGGGTATGCAGAAGTGCCCGCAGGTGCTGGTGAACGTGCGCTTTGCTGGTGGTGTTGATCCTCTGGAACATCCGGCTGTGCAGCAGGCCAGTGCGCGGGTAACCGAGCAGATGGCCGGTCGTGGGCGGGTGCTGCTGCGTAAATCCGGCACCGAGCCGTTGGTGCGGGTTATGGTTGAAGGTGATGACGAAGGCCAGGTGCGCGGCTATGCCGATGAATTGGCTAAAGTTGTTGCTGATGTATGTGCTTGATTCGGCTTGCCAGTCGGGTAGCTGTTGGGTAACATCTGCGCCCTCTTTGACCGACGAGGTAAAGCATGCGTCGCCCAATGGTTGCTGGTAACTGGAAAATGCACGGTACCCGCGCCAGCGTCGCAGAGCTGATCAACGGTCTCAATCAGCAGGTGTTGCCTGCTGATGTAGATGTAGCGGTCTTCCCGTCTTGTTTGCATCTTGGCCAGGTGGTTGATGGTCTGGTAGGCAAGGCTGTTGCGGTCGGTGCGCAAGATTGCGCGACTGAAGCGCATCAAGGTGCTTTGACTGGTGAAGTGGCGGCAAGTCAGTTGCATGACGCACGCTGTTTGCTGGTGTTGGTTGGTCACTCAGAGCGTAGGTCGCTGCTGGGTGAAAGTGATGAAGTTGTGACGCGTAAGTTTGCTGCGGCGCAGTCTTCGGGCTTGCTTCCAGTGCTGTGTGTTGGTGAGACCCTGGCTCAGCGTGAAGCGGGGCAAACACTTGAAGTGGTTGCGGCGCAGTTGTCTGCGGTGACTGATGCTTTGGGTGTTGCAGTGTTTGCCGAAGCAGTCATTGCTTATGAGCCGGTCTGGGCTATTGGCACTGGTTTGACCGCATCGCCTGCGCAAGCGCAGGAAGTGCATGCGGCGATTCGCGCGCAGTTGGCGGCGAAAAGCCCTGAGTTAGCTGGCAAGGTAAGAATTCTTTATGGTGGCAGCGTCAAGGCCGCCAGTGCTGCCGAGTTGTTCGGTATGCCGGATATCGATGGGGGGCTTGTAGGTGGAGCCTCTCTGAATGCGGATGAGTTCGGTGCGATCTGTCGCGCCGCAGGAAGCTAAAGAAATGCTGGATACAATCGTTGTTGTATTGCATCTGCTGGGCGCCATCGGTGTCGTGGTGCTGGTTTTGCTGCAGCAGGGTAAAGGTGCGGATGCAGGTGCCTCGTTTGGTGGTGGTGCTTCTTCTACCGTATTCGGTAGTCAAGGAAGTACTACCTTTCTGAGCCGAGTTACTGCTATACTCGCCACCGCTTTTTTCATGACTAGCTTGGGTTTAGCGTTCTTTGCTAAAGACAAAGCTGATGGTATGGCTCAGGTCGGTTTGCCTGATCCAGCAGTCTTGGAAGTACAACAGGCTGCCCCAGCTGTTGAAGATGTACCTGTTCTTGATGCAGCTAAGCCGGCTACCGAAGCGGCGGACGTACCTCAGGCTCCAGAGCAGCAGTAATACGCAGTAAGTTGTACGTAACAAACGATTTTGCCGAGGTGGTGGAATTGGTAGACACGCTACCTTGAGGTGGTAGTGGCCATAGGCTGTAGGGGTTCGAGTCCCCTTCTCGGTACCAATTTTCAAGAAGGCCCGCTCGATGCGGGCCTTTTTGTTGCTGGAGCGTCGATTGACCCTGGTTAAGGTTCAGTCGTATAATCCGGCCCCAGCTTTGATGTGGGATTGAGCAGTAAGGTCGCTCCTCGGGTGTTGAGTCCGAAGTTGGCTGGGTTAAACCAGCCCCCGCATTGAGTTGCAGAGGAGCCCCTTTTAAGGGGCTTTTTGCTAACTGGGCGACAGCTTTGCCGGCCTTTAGAGGGCGGTTTGATGATGGGCGATTCGCCCATTTTTTATTTTTACAGCATGCGCGAGGGGTTCAGGTGTCGAGCAAGCTAGAACAGTTGCAGGCCTTGGTGGCCCCGGTAGTCGAGGCTCTTGGCTACCAATGTTGGGGTGTCGAGTTCCTGTCACAAGGGCGGCATTCTCTGCTGCGAATTTATATTGATAAACAGCCTGACGGCGTGTTGATCGAGGACTGTGAAATTGTCAGTCGGCAGATCAGCGGTGTTCTCGATGTCGAGGACCCGATCAGCGCTGAGTACACCCTTGAGGTGTCCTCGCCAGGTATGGATCGGCCGCTGTTCACCATTGAACAGTTCGCCAGCCATGCCGGTGAGCAAGTAAAGATCAAGCTGCGTTCGCCTTTTGAAGGTCGACGCAACTTCCAGGGCCTTCTGCGCGGTGTGGAAGAGCAGGACGTGGTAGTGCAGGTGGATGACCATGAATTCCTGTTGCCGATCGACATGATCGACAAGGCCAACATTATCCCCAGGTTTGATTGAGACGCGGATCCCCCGCAAGTGGCGCGGATAGCGCGGATCCAATGGATTGCGAAAGGCGAGGCGTACGATGAGCAAAGAAGTACTGCTGGTTGTTGAGTCGGTATCCAACGAAAAGGGCGTACCGGCTAGCGTAATTTTTGAGGCGTTGGAGCTGGCTTTGGCCACTGCTACCAAGAAGCGTTTTGAAGATGAAGTCGAGTTGCGTGTGGCGATCAATCGTCAGACCGGCAACTACGAAACATTCCGCTGCTGGACAGTGGTTGAAGAAGCTGACTTTGATGATCCTGCACACCAGGTCACCACTGACATGCCGCGTGCAGTTGAAGCCAATGCAAAAGTTGGTGAAGTGCTGGAAGAGAAGATCGACTCCATCGAGTTCGGTCGTATTGCCGCGCAAACCGCCAAGCAAGTGATTGTGCAGAAAGTCCGCGAAGCTGAGCGTGCTCAGGTGGTCGAGGCTTATCGCGAGCGTCTGGGTGAAATCATCTCCGGCACCGTGAAGAAAGTTACCCGTGACAGCGTGATCGTTGATCTGGGTAACAATGCAGAAGCCATGCTGGCTCGCGAAGACATCATCTCCCGCGAAACTTTCCGTGTTGGTGTGCGCCTGCGTGCCCTGCTCAAGGAAATTCGCACCGAGAACCGTGGCCCACAGCTGATCCTCTCGCGCACCGCGCCGGAAATGTTGATCGAGCTGTTCCGCATCGAAGTGCCGGAAATCGCTGAAGAGCTGATCGAAGTCATGGGCGCGTCCCGTGATCCAGGTTCGCGCGCCAAGCTGGCCGTGCGTTCCAAAGACAAGCGTATCGACCCGCAGGGTGCCTGTATCGGCATGCGCGGTTCGCGCGTGCAGGCGGTCTCCGGTGAGTTGGCGGGTGAGCGTGTGGATATCGTGCTGTGGGATGACAATCCTGCCCAGTTCGTAATCAACGCCATGTCGCCGGCAGAAGTAGCCGCCATTATTGTTGACGAAGATGCCCACGCCATGGACATCGCTGTTGGCGCAGACAACCTTGCTCAGGCCATTGGCCGCGGCGGTCAGAACGTGCGTTTGGCCAGTCAGTTGACTGGTTGGACCCTCAACGTGATGACCGAGGCGGATATTCAGGCCAAGCAGCAAGCGGAAACAGGCGACATCCTGCAGAACTTTATCGACGAGCTGGAAGTCGACGAAGAACTGGCCCAGGTGTTGGTCGAAGAAGGCTTCACCAGCCTTGAAGAAATTGCCTACGTACCGATGGAAGAAATGCTCAGCATTGATGGCTTTGACGAGGATATCGTCAGCGAGCTCCGCGCCCGTGCCAAAGATCGCCTGCTGACTAAAGCCATCGCCAATGAGGAAAAGCTGGCAGATGCCCACCCAGCCGAAGACTTGCTCTCGCTTGAGGGGATGGATAAGGCGCTTGCGCATGAACTGGCAGTGCGCGGCGTTGTTAACCGCGAAGACCTGGCCGAGCAGTCTATTGATGACCTGCTCGACATCGACGGTATCGACGCTGAGCGAGCCGGCAAGTTGATCATGGCCGCCCGAGCCCATTGGTTCGAGTAAGCAGTTGCGGCCTGAGGAGAGAAATGCATGACGCAAGTCACGGTTAAAGAACTGGCCCAAGTGGTCAATACACCGGTTGAACGCCTGCTCCAGCAAATGAGTGAGGCAGGTTTGCCGCACAAGAGTGCTGAGCAAGCAGTGACTGACAGTGAGAAGCAGGCCCTGTTGGCCCACCTCAAGAGCAGTCACGGCGACAGTAAAACAGAAGAGCCGCGCAAGATTACCTTACAGCGCAAAACCACCAGCACCCTGCGGGTTGCCGGTAGCAAGACCATCAGCGTCGAAGTGCGTAAGAAGAAGACCTTCGTCAAGCGCAGCGCTGAAGAGATTGAAGCTGAGAAGCAGCGTGAGCTGGCTGAACAGCGCGCTGTAGCCGATGCTGCCAAGGCCAAGGCTGAAGAAGAAGCCAAGCGTCGCGCCGCAGAAGATGCGCAGCGCCCGGCATCTGCACCTGTTGCTGGCGAAGCAGTGGTTGAAGCAGCTCCGGCTGTAGCGGTTGAGCTGCCGGTAATGGCTGCTCCTGCGGCAGACGAGCGCAAGAAAGATGAGCCGCGCCGCCCAGATAAAGCGCGCAATGATGATGCCGATCGTCGTGGTGGTGAGCGCAAGACCACCCAGCATCGTCCTAGCGTCAAGGAAAAGGCTCCGGCCCCGCGTGTTGCTCCGCGCACCATCGACGAGGAAAGCGACAGCTTCCGTCGTGGCGGTCGTGGCAAGGCCAAGCTGAAGAAGCGTAATGCTCACGGCTTCCAGAGCCCGACGGGTCCGATCGTGCGTGAAGTGAAGATCGGCGAGACCATCACTGTGGGCGATCTGGCTCAGCAGATGTCGGTCAAAGCCGCTGAAATCATCAAGTTCATGTTCAAGCTGGGTACCCCTGCGACCATCAACCAGGTTCTGGATCAGGAAACTGCCCAACTGGTTGCTGAGGAGCTGGGCCACAAGGTCACCCTGGTCAGCGACACGGCTCTGGAAGACTCCCTGGCTGAGTCGCTGAAGTTCGAAGGCGAGACTTTTGCTCGTGCGCCGGTTGTTACCGTAATGGGTCACGTTGACCACGGTAAGACCTCGCTGCTCGACTACATTCGTCGTGCCAAGGTTGCTGCTGGCGAAGCCGGTGGTATCACCCAGCATATCGGTGCCTACCACGTAGAAACCGAGCGCGGCATGGTTACCTTCCTAGACACCCCGGGCCACGCCGCGTTTACCGCGATGCGTGCCCGTGGTGCCAAGGCGACCGATATCGTGATTCTGGTGGTTGCAGCGGACGACGGCGTGATGCCGCAGACTATCGAAGCCGTTCAGCATGCCAAGGCTGCTGGCGTTCCGCTGGTTGTCGCGGTGAACAAGATCGACAAGCCAGGTGCTGACCTTGATCGCATTCGTAGCGAACTGTCGGTACACGGCGTGACTTCGGAAGAGTGGGGCGGCGAGACGCCGTTCGTCTCTGTGTCGGCGAAAGTCGGTACCGGTGTCGACGAACTGCTCGAAGCCGTACTGCTGCAAGCCGAGATCCTCGAGCTGAAAGCCACTCCATCGGCCCCAGGTCGTGGTGTAGTGGTTGAATCGCGCCTGGATAAAGGCCGCGGTCCGGTTGCTACCGTACTGGTTCAGGACGGTACTCTGCGTCAGGGCGACATGGTATTGATCGGTTCCAACTTCGGTCGTATCCGCGCCATGCTTGATGAGAACGGCAAACCGATCAAAGAAGCTGGCCCGTCGATCCCAGTCGAGATTCTCGGCCTGGACGGCACCCCGGATGCTGGCGACGACATGAGCGTACTGGCTGACGAGAAGAAAGCCCGCGAAGTTGCGCTGTTCCGTCAAGGCAAGTTCCGCGAAGTGAAACTGGCCCGTGCTCATGCCGGCAAGCTGGAAAATATCTTCGAGAACATGGGCCAGGAAGAGAAGAAGACGCTCAACATCGTCCTCAAATCCGACGTCCGTGGTTCGCTGGAAGCACTGCAAGGCTCGCTCGGCGGCCTGGGTAACGATGAAGTGCAAGTGCGTGTGGTCGGTGGCGGCGTCGGTGGTATCACCGAATCCGATGCCAACCTGGCGCTGGCCTCCAACGCTGTACTGTTCGGCTTCAACGTGCGTGCCGATGCTGGCGCACGCAAGATCGTCGAGCAGGAAGGTCTGGATATGCGTTACTACAACGTGATCTACGACATCATCGAAGACGTCAAGAAAGCCCTGACCGGCATGCTCGGCAGCGATGTTCGCGAGAACATTCTGGGTATTGCTGAAGTGCGTGACGTGTTCCGTTCGCCTAAGTTCGGTGCGATTGCCGGTTGTATGGTTGTCGAGGGTACGGTCTTCCGTAACCGTCCGATCCGCGTACTGCGCGACGACGTGGTGATCTTCGAAGGCGAGCTGGAATCCCTGCGTCGCTTCAAAGACGATGCCTCCGAAGTGCGTAACGGCATGGAGTGCGGTATCGGCGTGAAGAGCTACAACGACGTCAAGGTCGGCGACAAGATCGAAGTGTTCGAGAAAGTCCAAGTGGCTCGTAGCCTGTAAGCACGAGTCGCAACACGCAGCGCCCGGCCCCGCTTTTGCGCGGCCGGGCGTTTGCCGCTTTTAGGTCCGCTGCTTTTTCGAGCAGCGTGACGAGTGAAGGTAGTAGAAATGGCCAAAGAATTTAGCCGGGCCCAGCGCATCGGCGACCAGATACAGCGCGAACTGGCGCAGTTGATCCGCCTGGAAATCAAGGACCCGCGTCTTGGCGGCCTGGTGACCATCACCGCGGTGGAAGTCAGCCGCGACTCCAGCCATGCCAAGGTGTTCGTCACCATCATGGGTGGCGAGCCGGAAGAGGGTGTCGATCCCGTCGTGCAGAGCATCAAGGTGCTCAACGATGCCAGCGGCTTCCTGCGTATGCAGTTGGGTAAGGCAATGAAGCTGCGCAGCGTGCCTAACCTGCGTTTCCATTACGACGAAAGCGTGATTCGCGGTGCGCAGCTGTCGGCACTGATCGAGCGTGCAGTCAGCGAAGACCGTCAGCACGGTGATGAACCCGAGGCCAAGGAGTAAGCGCGTGGCCCAGGTCAAACGTATTCGTCGTGCCGTCGATGGCATCATCCTGCTGGATAAGCCCAAAGGCTTTAGCTCCAACGCCGCCTTGCAGAAGGTGCGCTGGTTGCTGAATGCCGAGAAGGCTGGTCACACCGGCAGCCTCGATCCCTTGGCCACAGGCGTATTGCCGCTGTGCTTCGGTGAGGCGACCAAGTTCTCCCAGTACCTGTTGGATGCGGACAAGGGTTACGAAACCCTGATGCAGCTCGGTGTCACCACCACCACCGCGGATGCCGAAGGCGAAGTGCTGGAGCGTCGTCCGGTGACCGTTGGTCGCGCCGATATCGAGGCTGTTTTGCCCGGTTTTCGTGGTGAAATCAGCCAGATACCGCCGATGTACTCGGCGCTCAAGCGCGACGGACAGCCACTTTACAAGCTGGCTCGTGCCGGTGAAGTAGTGGAGCGCGAGCCGCGTTCTGTTACTATTGCGCGCCTGGAATTACTGGGCTGTGAGGCGGAGCAAGCGCGCCTGGCGGTCGATTGCAGCAAAGGCACCTATATCCGCACGCTGGTCGAAGACATTGGCCACCTGCTGGGTTGTGGGGCACACGTTGCAGAGCTGCGCAGAACTAAAGCCGGTCCCTTCGATTTGAGCCGCACCGTAACGCTCGAAGAGCTGGAACGGGTACATGGCGAAGGTGGCAACGAAGCGGTTGACCAGTTCCTGCAACCGGTCGATAGCGGCCTGCAACACTGGCCGCTGCTGCAGTTCTCCGAGCACAGTTCGTTCTACTGGCTGCAAGGGCAGCCGGTACGCGCACCGGAAGCGCCGAAGTTCGGCATGGTTCGGGTGCAAGATCACAACGGTCGCTTTATCGGTATCGGTGAAGTGAGCGAAGACGGGCGCATAGCGCCGCGTCGATTGATTGCGACCAAGGCGTAGCCTTGGTTGGAGACACGGGCCGCAGGCCTGTGGTGCAGATTCGGTCAGCATGACCGTAGCGCAGGCAGGGGGTTTCGGCTCTGGTCTGCGTGTATCGAGGGTGGCTGTTAATAGGCGCGGTCATACCTCACTTAAAAACACGGGAAGCGATTCCCGGCCTATTGCGACTGTTTCGGCAGTTGCCTAACTGAGAGGATTGCCCACATGGCACTCAGCGTTGAAGAAAAAGCCCAGATCGTAACTGACTACCAGCAAGCTGCTGGCGACACCGGTAGCCCGGAAGTGCAAGTTGCACTGTTGTCCGCCAACATCAACAAGCTGCAAGGCCACTTCAAGGCCAACGGTAAAGACCACCACTCGCGTCGTGGCCTGATCCGTATGGTTAACCAGCGTCGTAAGCTGCTGGATTACCTGAAGGGCAAGGATGTTAGTCGTTACAGCGCCCTGATCGGTCGCCTGGGTCTGCGTCGCTAAGCAATGCTTACGCGTAGCTGACTGCCGAAGCTGGAAGTGGGGTTCGCCCCTGCTTCCAGCTTTTGCTTTTCTGCTTTAGCTGTTTTGGACGATAGCGGGTCCGATTCCCGTCACCGCCCACACATTCTGCAAGACCCGTTTGTTCACGTTGCAGTGATAGAACGGTTGCAAGAAACGCTTTCCCCAAGGGCAACAAAGAGAAGGAAAACACCGTGAACCCGGTAATCAAGAAGTTCCAGTTCGGTCAATCGACCGTAACCCTCGAGACTGGCCGTATCGCCCGTCAAGCCTCCGGCGCAGTGCTGGTCACCGTTGACGACGACGTCGCCGTACTGGTCGCCGTAACCGGCGCCAAGACTGCCGATCCAAGCAAAGGCTTTTTCCCGCTGTCCGTGCACTACCAGGAAAAAACCTACGCAGCCGGCAAGATCCCCGGCGGTTTCTTCAAGCGTGAAGCACGTCCTTCCGAGAAAGAAACCCTGACCTCGCGTCTGATCGACCGTCCGATCCGTCCGCTGTTCCCAGAAGGTTTCCAGAACGAAGTGCAGGTTATCTGCACCGTGATCTCCACCAGCAAGAAGACCGATCCGGACATCGCTGCGATGATCGGTACCTCGGCTGCGCTGGCCATCTCCGGCATCCCATTCAACGGCCCAATCGGCGCCGCGCGCGTAGCCTTCCACCCGGAATCCGGCTACCTGCTGAACCCGACGTACGAGCAACTCAAGGCCTCGAGCCTGGACATGGTCGTAGCCGGTACCAAAGACGCCGTGCTGATGGTTGAATCGGAAGCTAAAGAGCTGACCGAAGACCAGATGCTGGGCGCCGTACTGTTCGCCCACGACGAATTCCAGGTTGTGATTCAAGCCGTTGCTGAGCTGGCCGCTGAAGCCGCTAAGCCGACTTGGGACTGGCAGCCAAAAGCTGAGAACACTGCACTGCTGAGCGCTATCCGTAGCGAATTCGGCGAGGCGATCTCTCAGGCTTACACCATCACCGTCAAGCACGAGCGTTATGCCCGTCTGGGCGAGCTGCGCAATGAAATCGTTGCCAAGTTCTCCGGCGAAGAAGGCCAGCCGTCGGCTGGTGAAGTCAAAGACGCTTTCGGCGAAATCGAATACCGCACCGTGCGCGAGAACATCGTGAACGGCAAACCGCGTATCGATGGCCGTGACACCCGTACCGTGCGCGGTCTGAACATCGAAGTCGGTGTACTGGCCAAGACCCACGGTTCGGCGCTGTTCACCCGTGGCGAAACCCAGGCGCTGGTAGTTGCCACCCTCGGTACCGCGCGTGACGCACAGTTGCTCGACACCCTCGAAGGCGAGCGTAAAGACCCCTTCATGCTGCACTACAACTTCCCGCCGTACTCGGTGGGCGAGTGTGGTCGCATGGGCGCTACCGGTCGCCGCGAAATCGGTCACGGCCGTCTGGCCCGTCGTTCGGTTCAGGCCATGCTGCCAGCTGCCGACGTGTTCCCGTACACCATCCGTGTGGTTTCGGAAATCACCGAGTCCAACGGTTCCAGCTCCATGGCTTCGGTGTGCGGTGCATCCCTGGCTCTGATGGACGCCGGTGTACCGATGAAGGCGCCGGTTGCCGGTATCGCCATGGGTCTGGTTAAAGAAGGCGAGAAATTCGCCGTTCTGACCGACATCCTCGGCGACGAAGATCACCTGGGCGACATGGACTTCAAAGTAGCCGGTACCGCCAATGGTGTCACCGCGCTGCAGATGGACATCAAGATCCAGGGCATCACCGAAGAGATCATGGAAATCGCCCTGAATCAGGCGCTGGAAGCACGCCTGAACATTCTCGGTCAGATGAACAAGATCATCGCAACCTCGCGCACCGAGTTGTCGGCTAACGCCCCAACCATGATCGCGATGAAGATCGACCAGGACAAGATTCGCGACGTGATCGGCAAAGGTGGTGCAACCATCCGCGCGATCTGCGAAGAAACCAAGGCGTCGATCGATATCGAAGACGACGGTTCGATCAAGATCTTCGGCGAAACCAAGGAAGCGGCCGAGGCTGCGCGTCAGCGCGTACTGGGCATCACCGCGGAAGCCGAGATCGGCAAGATCTATGTCGGCAAGGTTGAGCGCATCGTCGACTTCGGCGCCTTCGTTAACATCCTGCCGGGCAAAGACGGTCTGGTGCACATCTCTATGCTGAGCGACGCTCGCGTTGAGAAGGTGACTGACATTCTGAAAGAAGGTCAGGAAGTTGAAGTTCTGGTACTGGACGTGGACAACCGCGGCCGTATCAAACTGTCGATCAAGGATGTAGCTGCTGCCAAGGCTTCGGGCGTTTAATCGCTGCGTTGCTTAACAGCAGAAAAGAGGGCCCTTCGGGGCCCTCTTTTTTTGCCTGTAGATAAAGCGTTTAGCCTCGTCGTCCATAGAGGCCGCAGCTGTCGTGCAATATGCCTTGCTCGGTTGGCCCTAGCATGCAGATTGCACGGCGCATGATGCTTTCTTATTTTATTAAGTTATTGATATTTAAATAATAAATTATTACAAAGAGGTTGGCACAGCGCTTGCGATAGTACTGGGGAGGCTGCAGCTCGTAGTGGCTTGCAGATTGTTCAGTACACGCAGGAGGCATTACCTATGAAAAAGCCAATCAAGCATTTCGCAGTAAGCGCCATGACCGCCACCGCACTGGGCCTGTTGCTCGCCGGGCCGGTTCTGGCTGCTGGCGCCCCGACTGTGCAGCCAATGATGCTGGCCGCCAGTGAAACGATGGATAAAGCAGAAGATGCGGTAACCGACACCTGGATTACCAGCAAAGTGAAGTCGACCTTCCTGGCTGATGACAGCCTGAGCGGTATCGACATCAAGGTCGAAACCAATAAGGGCGTTGTCACCCTCTCCGGGGTTGTTGCCAGCTCCGCCGAACGTGATCTGGCCATTGCCAAGGCAGGCGAGATCAAAGGCGTAACTGCCGTATCTGCTGAAGCGCTGAAAACCGCCGAGTAACCATGGATGCGAGCCAGGTGAGTTGACTCAGCCTGGCCGCCACTCAACGACGAGGGCAAATAGATGAATGCTGACGTAATCAAAGGCAAGTGGAAGCAAATCAATGGTCGCATCAAGGAGCGTTGGGGCAACCTGACCGATGACGACCTGGACGTCGCCGAGGGCCATAGCGAGTACCTGGCCGGCAAGCTGCAAGAGCGCTATGGTTGGACCAAGGAAAAGGCTCAGGACGAGCTGCGTGATTTCAGCAGCAAGCTGTAATCAGGCGTAAAAAAGCCCCGCAGGCACAACCTGCGGGGCTTTTTTGTGGCTCTTCTGGAAAGGCTTAGCTGCCGCGTTTGCTTTCCACGCTCTTCAGGCGGCCGCCTTCGAACCTCAGGTAGTAGTTCATGCCGTTACGCGGACCATAGACCCACTCCTCGACGAGAAACTCGTTATTGCCGTGGGCATCCAGGGTGTAGCCCAGCATGTCGCGGGCAATCGGTTCGCCGCATTTGCTGGCGACCTCTGTAGTGCGGTCGCCGGTGCTGGCGATGCCTTTCTCGCAGCGCAGGGTGCTGGCCTGGGCGCTGGTCGCCAGAAGCAGCAGGGAGAGGCTGAGTGCTATCCGTTGCATGGTGCAATGTCCTTATCGTTGGTTTGGGTGAGTGCTGGGTGTTGCTAGTTACGGCGTTTGCTGTCGATCTTGATTAGTCGATTGCCTTGGAAACGCAGAAATTGGTACATGCCGTTGCGTGGCCCGTATGACCATTCTTCGACTGCGACTTCGTTGTAGAAACCATATTCATCAAGCACTTCGCGGTAGCCGAGAAAGTCACGACTCAAGGGTTCGCCACACTTGCTGCTGACTTCGCTTGTGGTGTCGTCGAGGCTGACCAGCCCGCTGTCGCAACGCAGGGTCGATGAGGCCTGTGCACAGAAAGGCACAAGTAATAGCAGGGCGCTGATCAGGACTTTCATCATTAGCGGCTACGACGGCGTTCGATGGCGCGCAGGCGCGTGCCTTCGAAGGTGAGGATGCTCAGCATGCCGTTATCGGGGCCGTAGACCCATTCCTCTATCTGGTATTCGCGCCGCTCGTTTGGGCCGAGGGAGTAGCCGACCAGATCGCGGAAGGCTGGTTCGCCGCATTTCTGCAACACCTCGAAGCGCCGGTCATCCAGGCTTACCAATTGGCTGCCGCAGCGCAAGGTTTCAGCCTGAGCCAGAGACGATGCGCCCGTCAGGGCAAGGAGCAGCGTTTTAGCCAATACACGCATATTACGCAGACCTTACTCGCTGCCGAGATGCAGGGTGGTGGCGACGCGGCCATCGGCGTCAGCCTGTGCAATATTGACATCCAGCAGGTAGATACGTTCGTCGGCCAGGCCGCCGCGCTCGACCAGATAGCTCTTAATTTCTGCCGCCCGCGCCTGGGCCAGCTGACGCTGCAGCAGTTCGCTCTGCGCCCAGGATTGCAATACGCCTTCACGCATTTTCGCGCTGCGCTCTTCGTCTTCTAGTTCAGCCCATTCGGCCGGTGGTTGCTGCTTGAGGCGGGTGCGGTAGATGCCTTCGAGCAGCACCGCCTTGTCGTCCTCATCGACCACCAGTTCGCTGGCCTCGGCAGGTACATCGTCGCCACGACGTTGCAGCATCTTGTACCAGGTGTTCTGGTATTCGCGCTCCAGGCGTGCGGCGGCCAGTGGCGGGCCGTCGCTGCTCTGCGCGCTCATGCCTTCGACTTCCAGGCGCAGGGTCGGACGCTCCTTCAGGGCGCTGGCCAGAGTATCCAGGGCTTTCTGCGCATCGCCGTCGAGCTCGCTGTCACCGGCATTGAAGCGCACGGTGCTGAGGTCAACGTCACTGCCGCCGCTGACCAGGCCACCGATAAATTTGAACGGTGCCTGCGCGGCGCGTAGTACCAAGTTGCGCAGGGTCTGCCAGACGATCGGCATCACGCTGAATTCCGGGCTGTTGAGGTCGCCCTGCACGGGCAGCTGGATGCTGATATTGCCGTCGGTGTCTTTGAGCAGGGCAATGGCCAGGCGAATTGGCAGGTCCATGGCGTCCTTGCTGTCGACTTTCTCGCCCAGCTGCAGGTCTTCCAGTAGCAGTTTGTTCTCGGCGTTAAGCTGGCCTTTCTCGATCTGGTAATGCAGGTCGAGGTTGAGGCGGCCCTTGCGGATGCGGAAGCCGGCGAACTTGCCGGAGTAGGGCGTGAGGGTGGTCAGCTCGACGTTCTTGAAGCTGGTGGCGATATCCAGGCTGTTCATCGGGTCGAACGGCGTCAGCTTGCCTTTGATGCTGACGGGAGCGTACTTGTCGACCTTGCCCTTAATATCGACGCTGGCGGTTTTCGGGCTCTGGTTGTCGAGTGTGCCGATCTGGCCGTTGAGTTGCTGGATGGCCGTGGCGAAGTTGGGCGTCAGGCTGAAGTCGGCAAAGTTCGCCGAACCGTCCTTGATGCTGATACCGCCGATGCGCATCGGCAGCGGTTTACTCGCCGCAGCGGGCTTGGCGTTGGCCTCTGCCGGTTGTGTAATCATCAGGTCGTTGATATTGGTGGTCAGGTCTTCGTTGATGATAAAGCGCACATAAGGCTGCTGCAGTTTGACCTGGCCAATCACCAGGCCCTTGCCGTGTTGATAGTCGATCCCTTCCACCTGCACTTGCTGCCATTTAAGGAAGTCGCGGTCCTTGAGCGTGTCGAGGGTATGCAGCTGGCTGATCTCGGCTTGCCCGCCAATGCTGAAGGCCAGTGGTTCGACGCTTTGCAGGTCGACCGCCAGGTCGCTGCCGAGTTTGCCGCTGCGCAGTTCCAGACGCACGAAGGGGCTCAGGTAGGTCTGCGCCAGGCGCAGGTCGATATCGCGGGTGGCAACTTGCAGCTTGGCCGTGGTTGGGGTCAGTTGCACCTGGCCGTCGGCCTTGATCTGTCCGGTCTTGTTCACTCCGGTGTCGAGCTTGAGGCCGAAGGGCGAGGTGCCCAGGCTGTCGAAGTCGTTCAGATCAAGGTTGAGTGGTGCCAGGTCGATTTTGACTTCCGCGCCGCCGGCGCGGTCGGCCAGATGCACCTGATAGTCGCGCAATTGCACGTCACGCAGGATTACCTGCCAGGGTTTGCTGGGCTCTTCCGGCTGGCCTGCAGTGGCGGTTTCCAGGTCCGCGGATTGCTCCGCAGTGGTCGGTTCGCTTGGCTCTTTTACCGGCTCGGCTTCCGTTGCTGCCGAGCCCGCGCCACCCTCATTTGGAGCTGGAGCTGGAGCTGGAGCTGGAGCTGGAGCTGGAGCTGGAGCTGGAGCTGGAGCTGGTTTGGCGGGTTGGCTGGCCAGCAGCTTCTGCCAGTCGAGTTGGCCATTGGCTTCGCGTGCAGCCCAGGTTTCCAGCTTCTGGCTACGAATCTTGCCGACGATGACCTGCTGCTTGGCCAGGTCCACGCTGGTTTCGCTGATATCCAGGCTTTCCAGGCGCAACAGTGGTTTGTCCGTAGGGCTCTTGATGGCAAAACTGCTGAGGCTGAGCTGGGTGTTGCTCAGTAGCAGTTCGGTGCCTTTGGCGAGGTTCAGGCTGTAGTCGCTGTTGAGGTTAACGATGCCGTCTTCCAGGACCAGTGGCACAGCATCACGCACATAAGGCCAGACGCCTTTCAGCTTGCCGTCAGTGAGTTTCAGATTGCCGCTGGAGCTGATCGGCACCAGGCTGATGCGCCCGGTCCAGTCAAGGCGTCCGCCTTGGGGGCCGGTGGCGACCAGACTCATGTCGGCATTGTCGTCGGGCAGGGTGCTGAGGTTGAACAGCTCGAAGTTGAGGTCGTCGTAGATAAACTCGATCGGCTCGCTGGGGCGCAGGTCCTGAAAGTGCACGTTGCCGCCACTCAGTTTGATCCGTGAGATACGTAGCGGGAACGGCTCGCCGGCCGGTTCTTCGGCTGCTGGTTGCGGGCTGGCCGGAACTTTGAACAGTTGGGTCAGGTTAAGCCGACCGTCCTTGCCGAACAGCACTTCGCTGTGTGGCTTGTCCAACTCGATATCGGCCAGGTGCAATACGCCGCTCCACAGGCTATCGAGTTGCAGGTTGGCATACAGGCGTTCGAAGGCGATCTGCTGCTGGTCGGCTTCGCCAATTTGCAGGCCCCAGAGGCTGAGCTCCAGGCTGAACGGGTTGAGTTGCAGGCGTTGCAGCGTGGCGGGTACTTCGGCGTATTGCGCCAGCTGTTGGTTGGCGATGCGCAAACCGATGCCGGGCAGAATCAGAAAGCCCAGCAGGCTGTAGAGGGCAACGGCGATGGCAATGGCGCTGGCAGCGCGCTTTATTCCTTTAAGCATAAAAACGTCATCTATCCCGACGAGAAGTGCCTTGGAGTATGGCACGCGTGTGCAGTTCCGCAGAGGCTCTGCGCGGGGATTTTCTGCGAACTTGCGCGTGGATCAGAACTGCAAGATCAGGGTTTTCAGCGGTGGCTGGCCATCCTGTGAAGGGAAGTCGCTGGCCGGCGGTAGCACCTGGCAATCGCGCACCGGGCGGCCGAGTTTTTCCGCACAGCGCAGCACCTGTTCGCGCCAATCGGCCATGGCGACTTTTGCCAGGTTGTTGCAGCAGATCAGCACGCCATCATCGGCGGTGGCGAGAATCGCCGGCTTGAGCAGGCTCTGGTAATCACGCAGCAGGTCGACCGTACCGAAAGCGCTCTTGGCCCAGGCGGGTGGGTCGAGCAGCACCAGATCGAACTGACGTTGCTCAAGGCGCGGATAGTGCGGCAGCTTCTGCCCGCGCCGCGCATTGATCGGCAGCCCCGCCAGTTGGCGAATCGCCGGGAAGTAGTCCGACTGGACAAACTGCATGGGTAGCAGCTGCGGATTGAGCTGGCCATTCTCGCGCCCGACCGCCAGGTTGCCCTCGGCAAAATCCAGATTGAGCACCTCGCTGGCCCCGCCAGCAGCTGCACTCAGGCCGACGCCGCAGGTGTAGGCGAACAGGTTAAGCACCGACTTGCCGGCACTGTGCGCTTTGACCCAGCCGCGGGCGTTGCGCAGGTCGAGAAACAGTAGCGGGTCTTGCCCAGCATGGCGGCCGCGCACGCGGTAGTTGAGGCCCCATTCATGACCGATCAGGTCTTCTAGGGCGGCCGACTCGGCTTGGTAGACCGCGTCAGTGCGGTCGATCCGCGAGTTGCCCTGGGAGCGGTCGTTGTAGACCAGTAGCAGTTGCGTCCCAAGGCTGGCCTGGCACTGCTCGGCCAATTGCAGCAGCTCGTCACGACTCAGGCTCTGGTGGAAGCTCTGTACCAGCAGTTGCGGGCCATAACGGTCGATGGTCAGGCCGCCGGCGCCTTCCTGGCTGCCATGGAACAGGCGATAGCAGTCAGTGCCTTGCTGATGCAGTGCAGTCAGCAGGTCTTGACGGTTATGCAGTGCGGCGCGCAGCGCCTGATCGAGAGAGGGCATGCGCGGCGACTCGAAAAAGGAGGGCGCGCAGTTTATCAATATTCACCTGCCGGGACGTAGGCTCGGCAAAAACAGCAAGGGCACCCTAAGGTGCCCTTTAATTTGCGAGTGTTATTTGATCAGACGATGCGGTTTCCGCCGGTACGGTCAGCGCCGTCAGCAGCGATGCGGTTACCGCCGGTGCGGTCTGCACCATCAGCAGCGATGCGGTTGTCGCCAGTGCGGTCAGCGCCATCAGCAGCGATGCGGTTACCGCCGGTGCGGTCTGCACCATCAGCAGCGATGCGGTTACCGCCAGTGCGGTCAGCGCCATCAGCAGCGATGCGGTTACCGCCGGTACGGTCAGCGCCATCAGCAGCGACACGGTTACCACCAGTACGATCAGCACCATCTTCGGCGATACGGTTGATGCTGGTACGGTCAAAGCCGTCGGCTGCGATACGGTTAGCGCCAGTGCGGTCAGCGCCGTCAGCAGCTACGCGATTACCGCCGGTACGATCTGCACCATCTTCGGCGATGCGGTTGATGCTGGTACGGTCAAAACCATCAGCGGCGATGCGGTTGCTCAGGCTGCGTTCTGCACCGTCTGCGGCGAAAACATTGCTGGTCAGGCTGGCGGCAAGCAGGGAAGCGATCAGGTACTTGTTCATCTGGGTGTCCTCGGAAGAGTGGGGTAAGTGGCTACGGGGCTAATGTTGCGCCGCAGCCCGACTCTTGAGAAACGCAGGCGGTCAATAGCAATCATCATTGCTGTCGATGGTAAATAAAAAAGCCGGTCCCTTGATTGATGGGAGCCGGCTTTTTTGTCGCTATAGCTGAGCGGTGTTATCAGGCCCGTTCGATCGCCAGTGCTACGCCCTGACCGCCGCCGATGCACAGGGTGGCGAGGCCTTTCTTGGCGTCGCGCTTGATCATCTCGTGCAGCAGGGTGACCAGCACGCGGCAGCCGGAGCCGCCAATCGGGTGGCCGAGGGCGATGGCACCGCCGTTGACGTTGACCTTGCTGGCGTCCCAATTCAGCTCTTTGCCCACTGCCAAGGCTTGCGCGGCAAAGGCTTCGTTGGCTTCTATCAGATCCAGGTCAGCCAGGTTCCAGCCGGCCTTGGCCAGGCAGCGCTGGGTGGCGCTGACCGGGCCGATGCCCATGATCGCCGGGTCGACGCCTGCGTTGGCGTAGCTGGCGATCTTCGCCAGTACCGGCAGGCCGAGGGACTGGGCTTTGGCTGCGCTCATCAGCAGCACGGCGGAGGCACCGTCATTGAGGCTGGAGGCGTTTCCTGCGGTGACGCTGCCGTCCTTCTTGAATGCGGGCTTGAGCTTGCCCAGGCTTTCGGCCGTAGTCCCGGCGCGCGGCTGCTCGTCAGTGGCGAAGGCCAGTGGGTCGCCCTTGCGCTGGGGAATCATGATTGGGGTGATTTCATCGACGAAGCGACCGGCCTCAATGGCAGCCACGGCCTTCTGTTGCGAAGCGGCGGCGAAGGCATCCTGGGCTTCGCGGCTGATGCCGTACTTGTCCACCAGGTTCTCAGCGGTGATGCCCATATGGTAGTCGTTAAAGGCATCCCACAGGCCGTCGGTGATCATGGTGTCGATCAGCTTGGCGTGGCCCATGCGCAGGCCGGTGCGTGCGCCGGGCATCACGTAGGGCGCCAGGCTCATGTTCTCCATGCCGCCGGCGATGATCACTTCGGCGTCGCCGCAGCGGATCGCCTGGGCACCGAGGTGCAGGGCTTTAAGGCCCGAGCCGCAGACCTTGTTCAGGGTCAGCGCCGGCACGGCGTGGGGCAGGCCGGCGAGGATAGCCGCCTGGCGCGCGGGGTTCTGCCCGCTGCCGGCGGTCAGCACCTGGCCGAGGATCACTTCGTCGACCTGCGCGCCGTCCAGGCCGGTTTGCGCAAGCAACTGGCGGATTACCGCGGCGCCCAGTTCCGGTGCCGGGATATTGGCCAACGCACCCTGAAAACTGCCGATGGCGGTGCGGGTGGCGGCAACGATGACGACGTCTTGCATAACGCGATCCTTACAAATGACAGGCGCGGCTGGCCGCGAAAGGTCGCTATGGTGGCACAGCGGCTTTGTTTACGGCCAGCGTGCGAACCGGCCGGTCAGCGCGGCGGCAACTGCAAACGTTTGCGCGCGCGGTGGATGGCGCCGCCGCGTACCGCCCAGCGCAGCACCGGGGCCAGGCTGTGTACGCCAGCGTGAATCATTCGGCTGCGGGTCGGGCTGATCTGCTGGCCGAGCATCTGCTGCGCCCAATCCGGCAGCAGGTCGATACCGGCCTGCATCAACAGCTTGGCAGCCGGTGCGGCGAGGGCGCTGGGGGCCGGTGCGCCGAGCAGGATGCGCAGAATTTCCAGGGAGCGCTTATCGCAGAGCAGTTCAGGGCGCACAGCTGCCAGGTAGGCGGCGACTTCGGCACGCGAGCGTGGCACCTGGGTGGCACCCAGACGCTCGGCGATCAGTGCGATTTCCCCGTAGTAGCGGTCCTGATCGGCCTCACTTAGCTCTGGGTTGCGGTAACGCAGGTGGGCCTGGAGAAAGCTGTGCACCTCGGCCACATGCACCCAGGTCAGCAGCGCTGGATCACTGGCGGCATAGGCACGGCCATCCGGGGCGGTGCCGCTGACCTTGAGGTGAATGGTTTTGACCTTGTCGATTAGCCAGTCGGCATCGGCGCGTGAGCCGTAAGTGGTGCCGGAAATAAACTGCCCGGTGCGGCGCAGGCGGCCGAGCAGGTCTTCACGAAAGTTCGAGTGGTCCCACACGCCGGCCAATGCCAGTGGATGCAGGGCTTGCAGCAGCAGGGCGCTGATCCCGCCGATCAGCATGCTGGTGAAGTCGCCATGCACCTGCCAGCTCACCGAGTCCGGGCCGAACAAACCGGGGTCGCCCTGGGGCTTTTCGAAGTCGATCTGACCGAGGGCGATACCGCTCAGGCTAAGGACTTGGCTTTCGATACGGCGACGCAGGAATTCCATAGGGGCTCTGCAGGACGGCCATGTTTTGCGCATGGCCGCCCTACGTCTGGTTTTAGCGGTTCAGGCGTTGCTCGATCAGCCCGTCCACCACGCTGGGGTCGGCCAGGGTCGAGGTGTCGCCCATGTTTTCCAGCTCGTTGCAGGCGATCTTACGCAGAATGCGCCGCATGATCTTGCCCGAACGGGTTTTCGGTAGGCCCGGTGCCCACTGGATCAGCTCGGGTTTGGCGAAGCTGCCGATTTCCTTGCCGACCAGGGCCAGCAGTTCCTTCTTCAATGCCTCGTTGAGCTCCACGCCGTTCATCGGGGTGACAAAGGCGTAGATACCCTGGCCCTTGATGTCATGCGGGTAGCCGACCACTGCGGCTTCAGCCACGGCGTCGTGTAGCACCAGGGCGCTTTCTACTTCGGCGGTGCCGATGCGGTGGCCTGAGACATTGATCACGTCGTCCACGCGCCCCGTGATCCAGTAGTAGCCGTCCTCGTCGCGGCGCGCGCCGTCGCCGCTAAAGTAGTAACCGGGGTAGGGCTTCAGATAGGTGTCGATCATCCGCTGATGGTCGCCGTAGACGCTGCGGATCTGGCTTGGCCAGCTGTCCTTGATCGCCAGTACGCCTGAGCCAGGGCCGTCGATTTCCTTGCCCTGTTCATCCAGCAGCACCGGCTGCACACCGAAGAATGGGCGGGTCGCCGAGCCGGGCTTGAGGTCGGTGGCGCCGGGCAGCGGGGTGATCAGGATGGCGCCTGTTTCGGTCTGCCACCAGGTGTCGACGATCGGGCAGCGGCGCTCACCGACCACATTGTAATACCACTCCCAGGCTTCCGGGTTGATCGGCTCGCCGACGCTGCCAAGCAGGCGCAGGCTAGTGCGTTCGGTGCATTCGACCGGGCCGGTGCCTTCACGCATCAGCGCGCGCAGAGCGGTGGGCGCGGTGTAGAAGATGTTCACCTGGTGTTTGTCGATCACCTGCCAGAAGCGCGAGGCCGTCGGGTAGTTGGGTACGCCTTCGAAGATCAGACTGGTCGCGCCGTTGGCCAGCGGGCCGTAGACGATATAGCTGTGCCCGGTGACCCAGCCGACATCGGCGGTGCACCAGTAGATATCGCCTTCGTGGTAGTCGAACACGTACTTGTGGGTCATCGCCGCCATCAGCAGGTAGCCGCCGGTACTGTGCAGTACGCCTTTGGGTTTGCCGGTGGAGCCTGAGGTGTAGAGGATAAACAGCGGATCTTCGGCGTCCATTGGCTCCGGCGGGCAATCGCCGTCGGCGTCGCGCAGGGCTTCGTGGTACCAGATATCGCGGCCTTCCACCCAGTCGATATCACCCTGGGTGCGTTCGACCACCACCACCGTGCTGACTGCCGGGCAGCTTTGCAGCGCCTTGTCGACATTGGCCTTGAGCGCCACGTACTTGCCGCCGCGCACGCCTTCATCGGCGGTAATCACCGTGTGGCAGTCGGAGTCCAGAATACGGTCACGCAGAGCGTCCGGAGAGAAGCCGCCGAACACCACCGAATGCACCGCGCCGATGCGTGTGCAGGCGAGCATGGCGTAGGTGGCCTCGGGGATCATCGGCATATAGATGCACACCCGGTCGCCCTTTTTCACCCCACGGCTTTTCAGCACGTTGGCCAGGCGGCTGACGTTGTGGTGCAGCTTTTTGTAGGTAATATGTGCTGATTCGCTGGGGTTGTCGCCTTCCCAGATCAGTGCGATCTGCTCGCCGCGCTTTTCCAGGTGGCGGTCGATGCAGTTGTAGCTGACGTTCAGCTGGCCACCCTTGAACCAGGAGCCCTGGCCGCTGAGCAGATCACCCTGCTGCACGCTGGTCCAGGGTTTGCTCCAGTCGAGAAAGGCCTTGGCCTGTTCGGCCCAGAAGATTTCCGGCTGCTCGATCGACTGCTGGTAAAGACGCAGGTAGTCGTCGTTGTCCAGGTGGGCGCGTTGGCGCACGGCGTCGGGCACGGGGTGGCGGGTAATTTCGAACATGGCGGGTCCTTGTTGTTGTGTTCCGCAATGCCCGTAAGGGTGCACCCAAGCGGGTGCTTGGTTCAAGTGTTGTGGCCGCTCAAGGTGGCGAGACCGGCGCAAGGTAGGGGCTGGGGTATTCCAGTTGCAGGGCAACCAGGCGCGCAGTCGCAGGGCCATGCCGGTTGGCGATATTTTCTAGAGCCTGCTGCAGGGCATGGCTCGCAGGACCCTTGGTGATACTGAGGGTGCGCATACCCGGCTCACTGTATGCAGCGTCAGGGATCAGGCGCAGGCCGCTGCGCGTCACCAATGGCGCCGTGGCGATGCTTAGCACCTGTGAGCGGTAGGTGCGTGCGTGGGCATCGGCAGTCAGGGCCAAGGCGATTTCGTCTATCCCAGCATGTACGGGGATGGCCAGCGTTTCATGGGCCCAGAACGCCAGCCAGTTGCCGGCCAGGGTCAGGTAGTCGGCGCGTTGCAGGGTGAAGGCGCGGCTGTCGTGTGCGGCTGACCAGTCGGGCAAACCCAGTTCATCGGCAAGCTGCTGCGCTCGTGGCTGCCCGGCAATGGCCTCGACCAGCGCCAGGGATACCGGCATGGCGGCGCTAACCCCAGAGCTGCTGATAACCGCCCCATCGACCACATAACGGCGCTGCTCCAGCCATTGAGTCTGGGGGAATTGTGCATGGCGTTCGCTGGCCGAGTACCAATGCCCGGTAGCGCGTCGTCCATCGAGTAGGCCGGCGTGAGCCAGGCTGAATACGCCGTCGCAGATGCCCAGCACAGTCGCGCCCTTGCTTGCCTGTGCGCGAATCCAGGTGAGCAGGCGTACATCATCGTTATGGTGAGTGGCCGCGACGATCAGGTAGTCGGCACCCTGCGGATAACGTGCGTCGAACTCGGCCGTGCTGGCGTCGGCGGCAAAGCTTAATGCCGGCAGCATCTTGATGGCGCCAGGATCGGGGGCGACGGCCAGCACCTCGGCGATATCGGCGCGTTTGAGAATCCCGTAGAGCACCACAAAGTCGACCAGTTCGGTCATGCGGTTCTCGCCCAGCACGGCAATCACCGGGCGTGCGCGACCGTGGTGTGGCACATAGGCGGCGACGGCTTCGTCGCTTATCGGGGGCGGCGTTGCGGCGCGCGCTGGGGTTGTGTCGAACAATAGACTAAGGCATAGGCTGAGCAGCAGAAGGCGGGTAGGCATGGGTGGTCTCCAGTCGAAGTTTGAGTCTCGCCTGGCTGTGCTTGGCAGTAATGCCATTGTTGAGTGAATATCTGCCAATGCCACAGGCTCGCGCGCCTATGAATAGGCGCCAAGGATGATTGAGATGCCCGAATTGCCACTGTCGCCGCCCGCTGAGCTGCAGGATGTTCTGCTACTGGTCTTCGACAATTTCCAGTTGCTCGATGCCAGTGGGCCGTTGGAAGTCTTTGCCGTGGTCAACGATCGTCTGGCGGCTGCCGGTTTGCCGCCGCGCTATCGCCTGCGCCTGGTTTCGCAGCACGGCGGCGAGGTGCGCGCTTCTGCAGGTGTGATGTTACTGACCGAGCCCCTGCCGCCGATTGCCCAGCTGGCTGGGGCGACGCTGCTGGTGGCCGGTGGTTTTGGCGTAATGCAGGCGCTGGCTGGTGGGCAGTTGGCCGCCTGGTTGCGTCAGGCCGCCGAGCAGCTGGCGCGCTGTTGTTCGGTGTGCACCGGGGCATTTCTGCTTGGTCAGGCCGGACTGCTGGATGGCCGTATGGCGGTTACCCATTGGCGCTATGTCGAGCTGCTGCAGCGCAGCTTTGCGCGCATCGAGGTATGCGCCGACGCCCTGTTTATCAAGGATGGCAACTGCTACAGCTCGGCTGGTGTGACCGCCGGGATTGACCTGTGTCTGGCGCTGGTAGAGGAGGATTGCGGGCCGGCAATGGCCTTGGACGTAGCCAAGGATCTGGTGCTGCCACTCAGACGCAGCGGCGGGCAACGCCAGTTCAGCGCAGAGTTGCTGGCGCAGACCGGAGCGCCCGGCGGGCTGGCGGCAAGCCTCAAGCAATGGTTGCAGCCCAGGCTGCAACAGCGGTTGGATAACGAGGCGATGGCGGCGGGGCTGGCGCTGTCGGTGCGTACCTTGCACCGCCGTTGCCGCGAGGAGCTGCAGATGACGCCGGGGCATTATTTGCAGCAGCTGCGCCTGGAGGCGGCCTGCCGCCAGTTGGAGCAGGGCGCACGCTCACTCAAACGAGTGGCTGAGCAGTGCGGCTTTGTCTCGCTGTACAACCTGCGGCGCTGTTTCAGCCAGCATCTGGGGGTTACCCCAGATGAGTATCGTCAGCGCTTCTGTCGCAGCTGAGAACCTGCACAAGGTCTGCTGCGCGTCGGGCCTGCTGCGTTGAAAACAGGCTCGGAATGCTCATGTACAACTCGTACACTCCGCTTCCTCGCCTGTTCTCGCCTTGCATGCCTCTAGCTCGCTAGACCTTGAGTAGGTTCTGCTCGCGCTATTAGCCGCGATGGCGCTCGCGGAAGTGCTGGATCAGACCCTGGGTCGAAGCATCGCTGGCAGGCTCGTCAAGTTGGCCGATCAGGCGCTGGTAGACGCCCTGGCCCAGTTCCTTGCCCAGCTCAACGCCCCACTGGTCGAAGGCGTTGATGCCCCAGATGGCGCTTTGCACAAACACCTTGTGTTCATACAGCGCGACCAGCGCACCGAGGCCGAACGGGTCGACGCGGTTGAGCGCGAGGATATTGCTCGGACGATTGCCGGGAATCATCTTGTGCGGCGCCAGGCGCTGCACTTCTGACTCATCCAGGCCTTTGCCGCGCAGCTCGGCCTCAGCCTCGGCGCGGGTCTTGCCGTGCATCAGTGCCTGGCTCTGCGACAGGCAGTTGGCAAACAGCCACTGGTGATGGTCGGCCAGCGGGCTGAAGCTGTTCACCGGCACGATAAAGTCCGCCGGAATCAGCTCGGTGCCCTGGTGTAGCAACTGGTGGTAGGCGTGCTGACCGTTGCAGCCAACACCGCCCCAGATCACCGGCCCGGTGTTGAACGTCACCGGGCTGCCGTCCTGGCGCACCGACTTGCCGTTGGACTCCATATCCAGCTGCTGCAAGTGCTTGGTGAAGTTACGCAGGTAATGGTCGTAGGGCAGGATCGCCTGGCTTTTCGCTCCCCAGAAATTGCCGTACCAGATGCCCAGCAAGGCCATCAGCACCGGCATGTTCTCGGCCAGTGGCGCCTGGGTAAAGTGCTGGTCCATGGCGTAGGCGCCAGCCAGCAGCTCCTTGAAGTTGGAGATGCCAATCGCCAGCGCAATCGGCAGGCCGATGGCCGACCACAGCGAATAACGCCCACCGACCCAGTCCCACATCGGGAAGATGTTTTCCGCCTTTATGCCAAAGTCGATGGCGGCAGTCGGATTGCTGGTCACCGCAATAAAGTGCTTGTGCAGTTCGGCTTCCGGGCCGCCCAGGGCCAGGTACCAGTCGCGTGCGGCCAGGGCGTTCTTCAGGGTTTCCAGGGTGCCGAAGGATTTTGACGAGACGATAAACAGAGTGGTCTGCGGGTTCAGGCGCGCAGTCAGTTCACGGAACTCGCTGCCGTCGATATTGGCCAGGTAGTGACAGCGCACGCCGCGTTGGGTGAAGGGCCGTAGCGCTTCGGAAACCAGTTGCGGGCCGAGGAACGAACCGCCGATACCGATATTCACCACCTCGGTGATCGGTTTGTCGCTGTAACCGCGCCACAGCCCGCTGTGAATGCGGCTGACCAGCTCGGTCATCTGGTTGAGCACGCGATGGACTTGCGGGATCAGGTCGACGCCATCGAGCTCCAGGCGTCGGCCAATCGGGCTGCGCAGGGCGGTGTGCAGGGCGGCGCGGCCTTCGGAAGCATTGACCTGCTCGCCGCTGAACAGGGCGTTGATGGACTCCGGCAGGCCGGCCTGTTCGGCCAGTTGCACCAGCAGGTTCAGGGCCTTTTCGTCGATCAGGTTCTTCGAGTAATCCAGCAACAGGCCGCAGCTGCTCAGGGAGAAGCGATTGAACCGTTGCGGATCGCTGGCAAAGGCCTCGCGCATGCTGAAGTCGTTCATCTGCTCGCGCTGCGCGCGCAGCGCCTGCCAGGCGGGCAGGGTGGTGACGTCATGCGGTTGCTGGTAATAGGCCATTGGTACGTGTTCCTTTCCTGTGTGCGTCCAATCAATCATGCAAAAAGGCCCGGAGTGATCCGGGCCTGGAGTGTAGCTGGCAGGTGCGGCTGGCGAACCTGCCCAAGTAGACCCCTGAAAACCGCCTGGGTTGCCGCGACGGTGTTTGCAGTGGTCTGTCAGTGCCTGTTGATCAGGCTGGAGTATCGAGGTCGAAGGCCAGGTTGTCGATCAGTCGGGTGCTGCCAATAAAGGCGGCCACCAGAATCACCAGCTGACGATCATCGGCGGTGGCCGGGCGCAGGCTGTTCGATTCGCGTACTTCCAAATAGTCCGGGCGAAAACCTGCGGCGCTGTGTTGCTGCTGCGCCGCCGCAACCAGCGTGGCGTAGTCGCGGTTGCCTGCGCGGATCGCAGTGGCCATCTCCTGCAATGAACGGTACAGCACTGGCGCGGCTTCACGCTGTTCAGCGTTCAGATAACCGTTGCGCGAGGACAGCGCCAGGCCGTCTTCGGCGCGTACGGTGGGCTCACCGATAATCTGGATCGGCATATTCAGGTCACGCACCAGGGTGCGGATTACCGCCAGTTGCTGGAAATCCTTCTGGCCGAAGATCGCCAGATCCGGCTGCACCATATTGAACAGCTTGCTCACCACGGTGGCGACGCCTTCGAAGTGCCCGGGGCGACTGGCGCCACAAAGGCCTTCGGAAACGCCCGGTACGCTGACGCGGGTCTGGCCGTCCATGCCGTGCGGGTAGATTTCCTCTACATCCGGGGTAAACAGCAGGTGGCAGCCGGCTTCGACCAGTTTTTCCTGGTCGGCAATCAGGGTGCGCGGGTATTTGTCGAGGTCTTCGCTGGGGCCGAACTGCAACGGATTGACGAAGATGCTAGCGACCACGAAGTCAGCGCGCTGAGCGGCTTTCTCCACCAGTGCGGCGTGGCCGGCGTGCAGGTTGCCCATGGTCGGGACGAAGGCGATCTGTTTGCCTTCGGCGCGGGCCTGGGCGACAGCGGCGCGCAATTCGCGCACGCTTTTAACTGTGTTCATGCAGAAAATCCGTGTTCGGCTGCTGGGAAGCTCTGGTCTTTGACCGCTTTGACGTAGGCGCTGATGGCGTGCTGAATGCTGCTCTGGCCGGCCATAAAGTTCTTCACGAACTTCGGCGTGCGGCCGCTCAAGGACAACCCGAGCATGTCGTGCAGCACCAATACCTGGCCGTCGGTTGCGCCGCCGGCGCCGATGCCGATCACCGGGATTTTTACGGCTTGGCTAATTTCAGCAGCTAGCTCGCTGGGTACGCATTCGAGCAGCAGCATGGCGGCGCCGGCTTGTTCTAGCGCCATGGCGTCGGCACGCATCTGCCGCGCCTGGGCTTCCTGACGGCCCTGCACCTTATAACCACCAAGGATGTTCACCGCCTGCGGGGTCAAACCCAGGTGGGCGCACACCGGTACGCCACGCTCGGCCAGCTGGCGAATCGGCTCAGCCAGCCAGGCCGCGCCTTCGAGCTTGACCATATGCGCGCCAGCCTGCATCAGCGCGGCACTGTTATTAAGGGTCTGCTCAATGGTGGCATAGGCCATAAACGGCAGGTCGGCGAGGATCAGCGCGCCCTGGTTGCCACGTTTGACGCTGGCGGTGTGGTACGCCATCTCGGCGACAGTGACGGGCAGCGTGCTGTCATGGCCTTGCAAGACCATGCCGAGGGAGTCGCCCACCAGCAGCACATCGACACCGGCCTGGCAGGCCGTCTGGGCGAACGTGGCGTCATAGCAGGTCAGCATGGCGATCTTCTCGCCGCTCTGCTTGAGGCTTTGCAGGGTGGTCAGGGTTACATCAGGCATGAAAACTGTCCTCACTCAGGCGTTCAGTCAGCAGTTGTGCTGCTTCAAGTTGGCCTGCATTGGCCTCGAATTGCACCGGTGCGGGGCAACGGGACGCCTATAGTCCTGATGGGGGGGCTCGAAGTCAATTGCAGGTGTTACCGGCCTGTTACTGGCGTTACCGCCAATGCACCTGCTGGCTGCCGAGGTTAGCGCTGCGGCGGCGGTATGACCCGGCAGTCGAGATTGGCCTGCTTTCAGGTCAGCTCTGCTTCGTTAAGGCGTTCCAGCCCGACAAAGGGACAGGCGCTAAGCAACTCCGTCAGCGCGCGGCCATCCGGTAGCTGCAGCGCTGGAGCGATTTCCGCCAGCGGGTAGAGGACAAAGGCGCGGGCGTGCATATGGTAGTGCGGCACGGTCAGGCGCGGTTCATCCAGCAGGCGTTCGCCGAACAGCAGGATATCCAGGTCGAGGGTGCGCGGCCCCCAGCGTTCGGCCTTGCGCGTGCGGCCCTGTTCCAGCTCGATGGTTTGCAGCGCATCAAGCAGGGCCAGTGGGCTGAGTTCGGTATCCAGCGCTGCCACGGCATTTACATAGCGTGGCTGATCCGCCGGGCCGAGCGGGTCGCTGGCATAAAAGGACGATTGGGCGATCAGGCGGGTGTGCGGCAGCGCGGCCAGGGCGGCCAGGGCGCTGCGCAGTTGGAGAAGCGGGGTGGCCAGGTTACTGCCCAGGCCGATATACACGCGCTCCATCATTCACTCGCGGCGGGGCTGGCGGCATCACTGGCTGGGCCGCGTTTGCGCTTGCTGTTGCTGCGTTTGCGCTTGCGTGGCCCGGTGGGGCCATCGTCCTTGCTGCTGAGGTCGCGGATCATATTGCGCCGCTCGCTGTCGCTGACGTCCTGATAACGGGTCCACCATTCGCCGAGGCCGCCGGTTTCCTCGCCCGCACTTTCACGCAATAGAAGGAAGTCGTAACCGGCGCGGAAACGTGGGTTCTCCAGCAGCATGTCGGCGCGTTTGCCGCTGCGACGTGGCAGGCGTTCCTGCATATCCCAGATTTCGCGGATCGGCATGGTGAAACGCTTGGGCACGGCGATGCGCTGGCATTGCTCGCTGATCAGTTCGTGAGCGGCTTCCTGCATGGCAGGGATCGGCGGCATGCCGCGATCCTGCAACTTGATCACGCGGGCTGGCAGGGCTGGCCACAGCAGTGCGGCAAGGAGGAAGGCTGGAGTAACCGTCTTGCCTTGTTGAATGCGCAGGTCGGTGTTGTCCAGCGCATTGCGGATCAACTGGTCGGTGTAGTCCGGGTTGAGTTTCAGCGCTTCGGCGCTGGCCGGGAACAGCTGGCCGAACAGGCCGTAATCCACCAGCAGCTCATAGGTGTACACAGCGTAGCCAGCGAGAAACAGCTTGAGCACTTCATCGAACAGGCGCGCAGCGGGGATGCCTCCGAGCAGCGGAGCCAGTTTGTAGATTGGCGCGGCGCTGTGTTTTTCGATGTCGAAATCCAGCTTGGCGGCAAAGCGCACCGCGCGCAGCATGCGCACCGGGTCTTCCTGGTAGCGCTGGGTCGGGTCACCGATCAGGCGGATCAGGTGATTGCGGATGTCGTGCACGCCATTGGCGTAATCGAGAATGCGCTCGGTGCTTGGATCGTAATACAGCGCATTGATGGTGAAGTCGCGGCGCTGGGCGTCGTCTTCCAGGCTGCCATACACGTTGTCGCGCAGGATGCGCCCGCTCTCGTTGCGCGAGGACAGGTTGCTGTTCTCTTCCTCATCGCCTTCGGGATGATTGGCGCGGAAGGTGGCAACTTCGATGATCTCGCGGCCGAAATGCACGTGGACCAGCTTGAAGCGCCGACCGATTACCCTGGCGTTACGGAACTCGGCACGCACCTGTTCCGGTGTGGCGCTGGTGGCCACGTCGAAATCCTTGGGGTCGATATCCAGCAGCAGGTCGCGTACACAGCCACCAACCAGATACGCCTGGTAGCCGGCCTGTTGCAGGCGTTCGACCACGCTGATGGCGTAGCGGCTGATTTCACCGCGCTCGATAGGGTGCTGGCTGCTGCTCAGCACTTCGGGCGTGCTGTGCGAGTGTTTGCCACGGCGGATGGGGGTACGAAAGGACTTGAACAGCTTTTTCAGCATGGGAGGCACTGTTTGACTAAATGACTGGCCAGAGTATATGCCGGCCGCAGGAATGGCGCGGATTCTAGCATTGAGTCGGGGTTTGATGCAGGAAACGGCGGGAGACTACTGCAGGCGGGGAGTTTGAAGCTACTGGGGGAGCCGAAGCTCCCCCCCAAATTGGTGCGTGCTCTTTTTTTATTATTATGGCGGGCTTGTTGTTTTTGTTGATTTACCCGTTCCATCCAGTCAAGGACTTTTGGAAAACTTCCCAAGCTGGGAATCAAGAGCAAACGGATTTCTTTGGATGCTGACGCTGCCATGATCACACAGTGACCCAACCAGTTCTGGCGCTGCCTTAGGGCAGTTTTATTATTCTCAGCCTGGTTTTGGGGCGAACCCCAAAGGCAATTCCTTTCCAAAAGAATCAGTTAGCTGCGCCTCCGCGTTGTTGTTTTTATTGTGCTGGAGTCGATACGTCTTATTTTTATTAGGTTTGGAGCGTGCTTGTTATTGTTGTTGTGCCAGTAATAAAGCAGAACCCGTGCCAGTTTTTGCAATTCCTTTAAAAACAAGGGCTTGATGGATTGCGTGGGCGGTGGAAAGGTATAAAAAAGCCGGGTTCTCGTTACCATAAGACCCGGCTTTTGTTACTAAGTGTTGAATGGGTAACAGACTGTGGAACCTCTTACGCACACATCTGTCACCCCGCTGCGACGCTCTAGCCTGCGGTTGCGCCCGAGGATTTGCGCCGCGGAATGCCCAGGCGCTGGCGGCGTTCCCACAAGCATTTACGGCTGATGCCGAGTTTGCGCGCCAGTTCGGTCTCGGTCATGTGGTCCTGGTGTTCCAGTACGAAGTGCTGAAAGTAGTCTTCCAGTGACAGGTCTTCGGTCGGTTCGCTCGGCTCATGCCCCAGGCCGCCGCTTTGCGCGGGCAGGCCGGTGAAGTCGTCTTCCAGGTCATCCAGTTCGATATCGATGCCCAGAAGCTCTGCCGAGATGCTGTTGCCTTCGCAGAGAATCACCGAGCGCTCGATGGCGTTCTCCAGCTCGCGCACGTTGCCCGGCCAGGGGTAATGACGAATGGCTTGTTCGGCATCAGCGGCAAAGCTCAGGTCAAGACGACCCTGGCGGGTGCTCTGGCGAATCAGGAAGGCACGAGCGATTTCGATCACATCCGCGCCGCGCTCACGCAGCGGCGGCAGTTTCAGGGCGATTACGTGCAGGCGGTAATACAGGTCTTCACGGAACTGGCCGACCTTCGACAGGGTTTTCAGGTCGCGGTGGGTAGCGGCGATCAGGCGCACATCGACCTTCTGTGACTGTACTGAGCCAACCCGGCGAATCTCGCCTTCCTGTAGCACGCGCAGCAGGCGCGCCTGGGCTTCCAGGGGCAGTTCGCCAATTTCATCAAGGAACAATGTACCGCCATCGGCGGCTTCCACCAGGCCGGCACGCCCGGCGCTGGCACCGGTAAAGGCACCTTTCTCGTGGCCGAACAGCTCGGATTCGATCAGCGATTCCGGGATGGCCGCGCAGTTCACCGAAATCAGCGGCGCCTTGGCGCGGCGCGAGAGGTTGTGCAGGGCGCGGGCGACCAGCTCTTTACCGGTACCGGACTCGCCCTGAATCAGCACGTTGGAGTCGGTGGGCGCGACTTTGCGGATCTTGCTGTACATCTCCTGCATGGCCGGGCAGGAGCCGATGATGCCGATTTCGCCGTTGCTGTTGTCCACCACCTTGTCGGCGCCGGCTTTCGCCGTGCCAGTTGCGGGGGCTGGTGCGCTCTTGGCCTGTTGGTGATCGCGCAGGATGCGCGCCACGGCCTGGAGCATTTCGTCGTGGTCGAAGGGTTTGGCGATGTAATCGACCGCGCCCATCTTCATCGAGTCGACTGCCGAACGCAGGCTGGCGTAGCTGGTCATGATCAGCACCGGCGTGCCCTGGCCGAGCTTGATCAGCTCGGTGCCGGGCGCGCCCGGTAGGCGCAGGTCGCTGACGATCAGATCGAAGCTGGGGATGCTGAAGCGCTCTTGCGCTTCCTGCACTGAGCCAGCTTCGCTGACTTCGTATTGGTTACGTTCCAGCAGGCGACGCAAGGCAGAGCGGATAATGGTTTCGTCTTCGACGATCAAAATATGAGGCATCAATTCGGTCTCTCGACGGTCTCGGGGCATGCCGCTGGGCTAAGGGCCTGGCAGGCATACTCTCTGGTAGCTGGTTTAAGTCGCTAGGGACGTCGCCTCGACATGCCTCGGCAGGCTGACCCTAATGCGGGTGCCGCGTTGAAGCTCGGGGTCGGCCGGGCTGTCGATTGTTATCTGTCCATAATGCTCTTCCACGATTGAATAGACCAGTGCAAGGCCCAGTCCCGTACCTTTGCCCGGGTCCTTGGTGGTGAAGAAGGGCTCGAACAAACGATCGATGATCGCCTTGGGAATACCGCTGCCTTCGTCTTCGACGATGAGGTCGACGGTGTGCTCGAAACGTTCGCTCTTGACCCGGATCGCGCTGCCCGGCGGTGAGGCATCGCGGGCGTTGGACAGCAGGTTGATCAGCACCTGTGCCAGGCGCTGCGGATCGCCGACCACCCAGTGGTCGGAATCGCAAAGATTGAAAAACTGCACTTCGACGCTGCGTCGGTTGAGGGCCAGCAGGGCGATGGCATCCTGCGCGACCTGGGCCAGGCAGACTGGTTCTTCGCTGTTCTGGTGGCTGCCGGAATGGGCAAAGCTCATCAGCGACTGGACGATGCGCGACACGCGTTTGGTCTGCTCGATGATCTGTTCGCTGATCTCGGTCAGCTCGCTGTCGCCTTCGCGCTCTTCGCGCAGGTTCTGCGCCAGGCAGGCGATGCCGGTGATCGGGTTGCCGATTTCGTGGGCGACCCCGGCAGCCAGGCGACCGATGGAGGCCAGGCGTTCGGAATGCACCAGCTTGTCTTCAAGCATCTGGGTTTCGGTGAGGTCTTCAACCAGCAATACCAGGCCGCTGTTACCGGGCGCCAGGGGCTCGTCGATGGCCGCCTTGTGCAGGTTGAGCCAGCGAGTCTGGCCGTCGAGGGCCAGGCGCTGTTTGTGCAAGTGCTCGTCGGGCAGTTCGATAAAGTTCTGCAGCAGGCCGCGCCAGGGTTCGCCGAGGGTATTCAGGCGCGAGCCGACTACACGCTGCGCGGGGATTTCGGTGAGTTCTTCCATGGCCTTGTTCCACATCAGGATCTCCTGATCCTTGGCCAGCGAGCAGACGCCCATGGGCAGCTCCTGCAGGGTCTGGCGGTGGTAGCGGCGCAGGGTGTCGAGCTCGGCCGCTAGGCCGGTGAGGCGCGAGTGGTAGTCCTCCAGGCGGTTCTCGATAAAGTGAATGTCCTCGGTAACATAGGTTTCGCTGCCGGCTTTATAAGGCAGGAAGGTTTCGACGATGTCCTGGGCGACGCTGGGGCCCATCAGCCCGGAGAGGTTAGCCTCGATGCGGTCACGCAGGCGGCGCAGGGCGTAGGGGCGGCCTTCATCGAACGGCAGGTGCAGATCGCGCAGCGCTTGTTCCACTTCATGTTGGGCGGTCTTGGCGCCCAGGGGTTTGGCCAGTTGCGCGGCAAATTCCTGCGGCGAGGCGGCCAGTAGTTCGCGGCGCTGCGGGCGACGCACGTTATCCACGGCGCAGGCTTCGGCGGCGCTTTTTTCTTCTGGGCTGGCTTCGGTAAACAGCGACACCAGGGTGAACACCAGTACGTTGGCAGCCAGCGAGCCGATGGCCGCCAGGTGCCAGCTGCTGTCATCCAGCACATAGATGACGTTGAACCAGGGCAGGTAGAGACCCTGCAGGTTGCCGAGCATCGGCAACAGCATGCTCACCACCCACATGCCGATCCCCGCTAGCAAACCGGCGATAAAGCCTTTGCGGTTGGCAGTCGGCCAGTACAGCACCGACAACACGCCGGGGAGGAACTGCAGGGTGGCGACGAAGGCGACGATGCCGAGGTTAGCCAGGTCCTGTTCGGCGCCCAGCAATAAATAGAAGCCGTAACCGGCCATGATCACCAGCAGGATCAGCGCGCGGCGCGTCCATTTCAGCCAGCGGTAGATATTGCCTTCCGATGGCGGCTGGTACAGCGGCAGCACCACATGGTTGAGCACCATGCCCGACAGCGCCAGGGTCGAGACGATGATCAGCCCGCTGGAGGCCGACAGGCCGCCGACATAGGCGATCAACGCCAGGGTCTGGCTATTCACCGCGATGCCCACGCCGAGGGTGAAGTATTCCGGGTTGGTGGTGGCGCCCAGTTTCAGTCCCGCCCAGAGGATCAGCGGCACCGCCAGGCTCATCAGCAGCAGGAACAGCGGTAGGCCCCAGCTGGCGCTGACCATGGCGCGCGGGTTGAGGTTCTCGGTAAAAGTCATGTGGTACATGTGCGGCATGACGATGGCTGAGGCGAAGAACACCAGTAGCAGGGTGCGCCACGGACCTTCCTGCAACGGTGTGTGCAGGCTGGTCAGCGAGGACTGGTTCTGCACCAGCCAGGATTGCAGGTCCTGCGGGCCGTCGAATACGCCGTACAGCGCATACAGGCCGATGGCGCTGATCGCCACCAGTTTGACCACCGACTCAAAGGCGATGGCGAACACCAGGCCTTCGTGCTTCTCGCGGGTGGCGATATGCCGGGCGCCGAACAGGATGGTGAACAGGATGATCAGCCCGCAATAGGCCAGCGCCACGCGCTCCTGCACCGGCTCGCGGGTGAGGATGCCGATGGAATCGGCCACCGCCTGAATCTGTAGAGCCAGCAGCGGCAGTACGCCGATTAGCATAAACACCGTGGTCAGCGCGCCGGCCCAGGTGCTGCGAAAACGGAAGGCAAACAGGTCGGCCAGCGATGACAACTGATAGGTGCGGGTAATACGCAGAATCGGGTAGAGCAGCACCGGCGCCAGCAGAAACGCCCCGGATACCCCCAGGTAACTGGCGAGGAAGCCGTAGCCATATTGATAGGCCAGCCCCACCGTGCCGTAGAAGGCCCAGGCGCTGGCGTAGACGCCGAGCGACAGGGTGTATGTCAGCGGGTGACGAATCACCCAGCGCGGAATCAGGCCGTGTTCACTGATCCAGGCCACGCCGAACAGAATAAGAAGGTAGGCAGCGCTGATCAGAATCAGCTGGCTCAGGCTAAAGCTTGTCAGCATCACATTGGCTCTGCAGCGAAGACGGTTAAGACGCGGTCACGCAGGTTGCGCAGCAGCAGGTCAGAGTTCATCGGCATCACGCTGACTCTGCAGGATGAAGGTCACGACTATCAGGATCAGCCACAGCAGGTAGGGGCGGTACCAGGCCCCATTGGGGTCGATCCACCAGTCCATGATGGCCGGGGAGAACAGGTAGATACCCACCACCAGGATCAGCACCAATCGATAGATATACATGCCGCATCTCTTCGCTTAATTGCCGGCGATGGTAACGGATGCGTGACGCTCTGGGCTATTGGTCGGGCGGTGCGGGCTGAGCGTGCGAAGGGGTTGGCTTTTTCTGATTAGTTGGTACCATCGTTCCACTTAATAAGAAAAACGCTGGAGATTGCCATGCGCCTTGCCCCGCTTTCCGTTCTTGCCCTGTCCGTGCTGCTTGCTGCCTGCAGCGAAGAGCCGACCCCGGTGGCCGATTTGGATTTCCAGAAAGACCTGCAGACCCAGCTGATCAAGGCCAAGCCCGGCAGCGTGATCGAGATTCCTGCAGGCACCTATCAGCTCGACCGCAGCCTGAGCCTGAAAGTCAGCGGCGTGACCATCAAGGGCGCGGGCATGGACAAGACCATCTTGAGCTTCAAGGGGCAGAAGTTCGGGGCCGAAGGCTTGTTGGTGGACGCTTCGGATTTCACCATTGAAGACATCGCCTTCGAGGACACCCTGGGTGACTCGCTGAAAGTGGTGGGCGGCAAGAACATCATCATCCGCCGTGTGCGCACCGAGTGGACCAACGGCCCGGCCACCGAGAACGGCGCCTACGGCATTTACCCGGTGCAGACCGAGAACACCCTGATCGACGGTGCGGTGGCCATTGGCGCCTCCGATGCCGGCATCTATGTCGGCCAGTCGCGCAACGTGGTGGTACGCAACAGCCGCGCCGAGCGCAACGTCGCTGGCATCGAGATCGAAAACACCATCGACGCCGACGTGTATGACAACGTCGCTACCGGCAACACCGGCGGCATTCTGGTGTTCAACATGCCCAACCTGCCGCAGGCCGGCCGGGTGACGCGGGTGTTCCGTAACAAGATCGAAGGCAACAACCACAAGAACTTCGGCCACAAAGGCACACCCGTGGCCAGCGTGCCGGCAGGCTCGGGGGTGGTGATCAACTCCAATGACGATGTCGAGGTGTTCGACAACGATATCGGCGATCACAAGACCGCCAACATCATCATCAGCAGCTACTTCAGCACCGGTTACACCGACCTCTCCACCGCCGAGAACTTCGACCCCTATCCAGAAGGCATCCATATCCACGGCAACCGCTTCGGCCCAGGCGGCGACAGCCCGGATCACCTGGAGCTGAAGGCGCTGAAGGTCAGCCAGTTCGGCTTGAATGGCCGTCTGCCGGATATTCTCTGGGACGGCTACGTCAACCTCGACATTCTGGTCGACGGCAAGCTGCCGGCTGATCGGGCGATCTGCATCAATAACGGCGAGGCGGGGATGATCAACGTCGATGGGCCAAACAACTTCAAGAACATCAGCACCGAAATGGCCGACTACCGTTGCAGCCTGCCCGCGCTGCCGGCGGTCAAACTGGCCTCGGCCGAAGCCGGTCAGGGGGCCTGATGCGCAGGCTGCTGCTGGGTGTGTTACTGCTCCTGGCCGGCTGTGAGCAGCAGCCGGCGCCGCTGTACTTGCCGCAAGGTGACAACTACCCGGAAACACTCAGCGAGTGGGGCATGCTGCAACGCGCCGACGGCTTTATCGCACCCATCGCCGAGGCGTTGCCCTACGACCTGAACACCCCGCTGTTTACCGACTACGCGCACAAGCTGCGCAGCATGTGGATGCCTGCGAGTACGGCGGCGAGTTATAGCGAGGCGCAATTCGATTACCCGGTTGGCACGGTGCTGAGCAAGACCTTCTACTACCCCAAGGACTCTCAGGGCCGCCTGCTGCTCAACGAGCAGGATGACCGCGACCCGCAGCGCGGTCTGGAGCTGGCACGGGTGCAGTTGATCGAGACGCGCATCCTGCTTAAACAGCAGGACGGCTGGGTCGCGTTGCCCTATGTGTGGGATGAACAGCAACAGGAGGCGCATCTGGAATGGGCTGGCGACAGCCGCCAGTTGAGCCTGCTGAATGCCGAGGGCAAGACTCAGGCGGTGGCCTATCAGGTGCCGGACGCCAACCAGTGCGCCGGTTGCCATGAGGAAACTGCAGGGAAGGGCGTCAACCCGCTGGGCCCCAAGGCACGGCACCTGAACAAGGATTTTGCCTACGCCGATGGCACGCACAATCAGTTGCAGCACTGGCAGCAGCAGGGCCGTCTACAGGGCGTGCCGGCCGAATTGCAGGGCGTGCCGCAGAACGCTTTATGGCCGGCCCCGCGTCCAGACGAGAGCCTGGAGCAGCAGGCGCGCAGTTATCTGGATGCCAACTGCAGTCACTGCCACAACCCCAAGGGCCCGGGGCGTACTTCAGGGCTGTTGCTCGATCCGGCCACGGCCATCGGCATCAGCTATGGCCTGTGCAAACAGCCGGTGGCTGCGGGTAAAGGATCGGGTGATCGTCTGGTGGATATTCACCCGGGCCAGCCGGATAAGTCGGTGCTGCTGTTTCGCGTGGAAAGCGTCGACCCGAGCATCATGATGCCGGAGCTGGGCCGCTCCGCCGTGCATGCCGAAGGCGTGGACGTACTGCAACGCTGGATTGCCAGCCTGCAAGGGGACTGTTGAGCAGCACGACCTGTTTTCGTGCGCCGCAGCAAGTGTGGGGCATGCCTGGCCCTGTTGTGGTGCGCGTCAGTGGTGAGTGAATGCACCAGGCCGCGCTGGCTCTGGCTTGGGCCACTGGCATAAGTCTTGCGCTGCCTGGTTATCGCCCAGGCTCGCAGGAGGCCCGCTGTGTCGATTCATATCGCCTTGCACCATGTCAGCCACTATCGCTACGACCGCGCGGTCAACCTTGGCCCGCAGGTCGTGCGCCTGCGCCCTGCACCGCACAGCCGTACCCGGGTTCTGTCCTACGCGTTGAAGGTCGAGCCGGGCGAGCATTTCATCAACTGGCAGCAGGACCCCCAGGGCAACTACCTGGCGCGCCTGGTGTTCCCGGAAAAGACCCGTGAGTTGAAGATCGAAGTCGATCTGGTCGCCGAAATGGCGGTGTTCAACCCCTTCGATTTCTTCCTTGAACCTTACGCCGAGCAAATCCCCTTTGCCTACACCGCGGGCGAGCAGCTGGAGCTGGCGCCCTATCTGGTCAAGCTGCCGGCCGGCAAGCTGTTTGCCGAGTACCTGGCCAGCATCGAGCTGACGCCTCTGCCGAGCGTGGACTTTCTGGTGGCGCTGAACCAGCGCCTGGCCACCGATATCAGCTACCTGATCCGCCTGGAGCCGGGCGTGCAAACCCCGGAAGAAAGCCTGCAGAAAGGCTCCGGCTCCTGCCGCGACTCGGCCTGGCTGCTGGTGCAGCTGTTTCGCCACCTGGGCCTGGCGGCGCGCTTTGTTTCCGGCTACCTGATTCAGCTGAAAGCCGATGTGAAATCCCTCGACGGCCCGTCCGGCACCGAGGTGGATTTCACCGACCTGCATGCCTGGTGTGAGGTCTACCTGCCCGGCGCCGGCTGGATTGGCCTGGACCCGACCAGCGGCCTGTTCGCCGGTGAAGGCCATATTCCCCTGGCCTGCAGCCCGGAGCCGTCTTCGGCGGCGCCGATCAGCGGCGGCGTGGATGAGAGCGAGTGTGAGTTCAGCCACGAGATGTGGGTCGAGCGTATCTGGGAAGCGCCACGGGTCAGCAAGCCTTACAGCGAGGCGCAGTGGCAGGCGATTGTCGCGCTCGGGCAGAAGATCGACGGCGACCTGCAGGCCCAGGACGTACGCCTGACCATGGGCGGCGAGCCGACCTTTGTCGCCCTCGATTACCCCGACGATGCGGAATGGAACACCGCCGCCCTGGGGCCGAACAAGCGCCGCCTGGCCACCGACCTGTTCCATCGCCTGCGCGAGCACTACGCACCGCAAGCGCTGGTGCATTTCGGCCAGGGTAAGTGGTACCCCGGCGAGCAGTTGCCGCGCTGGTCGCTGAATGCCTACTGGCGCCGCGATGGTGAGCCGCTGTGGCACAACCCGGCGCTGTACGCCGACGAGCAGCAGGACTACGGCGTTGATGCGGCCAAGGCCGCCGACTTCCTCACCCTGCTCGCCGAACGTTTGGGCGTGGATGGCCAATACTGCGTGCCGGCTTATGAGGACCGTTTCTATTACCTGTGGCGCGAACGCAAGCTGCCGATCAACGTCACCGCCGAAGACCCGCGCCTGGCCGACGCGCTGGAGCGCGAACGGCTGCGCAAGGTGTTCGAGCAGGGGCTGGATAAAGTGGTCGGGCATATCCTGCCGCTGGCCCGACATGCCAAGCAGCTGGGCTGGCAGAGCGGCAGCTGGTTTTTGCGTGACCAGCATTGCCGGCTGATACCGGGTGATTCGGCGATGGGCTACCGGCTGCCGCTGGATTCCCAGCCCTGGGTCAGCGAAGCCGATTACCCCTACGTGACTCCGGAAGACCCTAGCCAGGTGTTCGCCCCGTTACCGGCTGCGGCGCAGATCAAACCGCAGCTGCGCGGCGTTTGGCCGGGCAGCCAGAACGGCGCGGGCAAGCGTCCGCTGCTCGGTCAGTCGGCTGCCGCTGTGGTGCGTACCGCGCTGTGCGCCGAACCGCGCGAGGGCAAGCTCTATCTGTTTATGCCGCCTCTGGTGCGTCTGGAGGATTACCTGGAGCTGGTGGCCGCCATCGAGGCCACCGCCGCCGAGCTGAAGTGCCCGGTGCTGCTGGAAGGTTACGAACCGCCGCTGGACCCGCGCCTGCAGTTCTTCCGCGTAACCCCGGACCCCGGCGTGATCGAGGTGAATATCCACCCGGCCGCCAGTTGGGATGAGCTGGTCGAACGCACCGAATTTCTCTACGAGCAGGCCCGCGAATGCCGCCTCTCCAGCGAGAAATTTATGATCGACGGCCGCCACACTGGCACGGGTGGCGGTAACCACTTTGTTCTCGGCGGCGCGACGCCGGCGGACTCGCCGTTTCTGCGCCGGCCGGACCTGCTGCGCAGCCTGATCAGCTACTGGCACAACCACCCGTCGTTGTCCTACCTGTTCAGCGGCCTGTTTATCGGCCCGACGTCCCAGGCACCGCGTATCGATGAAGCGCGTAACGATGCGTTGTACGAGCTGGAAATCGCCTTCGCGCAGATGCCCGAAGTGGGCCGCGACTGTCAGCCCTGGCTGGTCGACCGCCTGCTGCGCAACCTGCTGGTGGACGTAACCGGTAACACCCATCGCTCCGAGTTCTGTATCGACAAGCTGTACTCGCCGGACTCGGCCTCAGGGCGCCTCGGTCTGCTGGAGCTACGCGCCTTTGAGATGCCGCCTCATGCACAGATGAGCCTGGCCCAGCAGTTGCTGATCCGCGCGCTGATCGCGCGTTTCTGGCGCGAACCCTACAAACCGGCGCGGCTGGTGCGCTGGGGCACCGAGCTGCATGACCGTTACCTGCTGCCGCACTTTATCGAGCAGGATTTTGCCGACGTGCTGCAGGAGCTGGACGGCTGCGGCTACCGCCTGCACAGCGAATGGTTTGCCCCGCATTTCGAGTTCCGCTTTCCAAAATCCGGCGATTTCAACGTCAAGGGCATCGAACTGGAGCTGCGTCAGGCTCTGGAACCCTGGCATGTGCTGGGCGAGGAGGGCGGTGGCGGCGGTACGGTGCGTTATGTCGATTCCTCGCTGGAACGCATGCAGGTCAAACTCAGCGGCCTGCCGAGTGACCGCTATGTGCTGACCTGCAACGGCGTGCCGGTGCCGCTGCGGCCTACTGGCAAGGTCGGCGAATTTGTTGGCGGCGTGCGTTTCCGCGCCTGGCAGCCGGCCAACTGCCTGCACCCGACCATTGAAGTACACGCGCCGCTGGTATTCGACCTGGTGGATAGCTGGATGAGCCGTTCTCTGGGTGGTTGCCAGTATCATGTCGCCCATCCCGGCGGACGCAACTACGACAGCCTGCCGGTAAACGCCTATGAGGCGGAGAGTCGGCGTCTGGCGCGCTTCTTCCGCCTAGGCCATAGCCCAGGCAAGCGCCCAACACTGGCGCCAATCAACAATAATGAACTGCCCATGACCCTGGACCTGCGCCTGACCTAGCCTGGGTCGATTGCAGGAGCCGGCGAGTTGGCTCCTGCATCTGCGCAACACCAGAACCTTTTATCGAGCCTGCCATGCCCGACCTGCTTGCCGACTACCCCCTGACCTCCGGGGCTTACCACGAACTGTTCGAGGCCGACGGTAAGGTGCGCCCGCACTGGCGCCTGCTGCTCGAGCGTCTGCAGCGCAGCAGCCCGGCGCAGCTGGCTCAGCGTCAGGCCTTGCTGGCGCGGCAGATTCAGGAAAACGGCGTGACCTACAACGTCTACGCCGACCCCGATGGCGCCGACCGGCCGTGGGAACTGGACCTGCTGCCCAATCTGATTCCGGCGGAAGAATGGCAGCAGATCGCCGCCGGCGTGGCGCAGCGTGCCGGTTTACTGAATGCCGTGCTGGCCGATCTGTATGGCCCGCAGCAGCTGCTGGCCGACGGGCTGTTGCCGGCCGAGCTGGTGTTTGGCCACAACAATTACCTGTGGCCTTGTCAGGGTGTGCAGCCGCCTGGCGGCACTTATCTGCATCTGTATGCGGTGGACCTGGCCCGTGCGCCGGATGGCCGCTGGTGGGTGACTGCCGACCGCACCCAGGCACCGTCTGGCGCCGGCTATGCCCTGGAAAACCGGCAGATCGTCTCGCGCGCCTTTCCCGAGCTGTACCGTGATCTGCGCGTGCAATACCTGGCCGGTTTCTTCCGCACCCTGCAGGACACCCTGGCGCGTCAGGCCCCGGCCGGCAGTGAAACGCCGCTGGTGGTGCTGCTCACCCCTGGGCGTTTTAACGAGAGCTATTTTGAGCACCTGTACCTGGCACGTCAGCTCGGTTACCCGTTGGTGGAAGGCAGCGACCTGACCGTGCGTGACGCCAAGGTCTATCTAAAAACCCTAGCCGGCCTGCGCCGCGTGCATGCGGTGCTGCGCCGTCTGGATGATGACTTTTGCGATCCGCTGGAACTGCGTACCGACTCGGCCCTCGGCGTGCCCGGCCTGCTCGAAGCGGTGCGCCAGGGCAATGTGCTGGTGGCCAACGCCCTCGGCAGTGGCGTGCTGGAGTCTCCTGGCTTGCCGGGCTTTCTCCCGGCCATCGCGGAAAAATTATTGGGCGAAGAACTGCTGCTGCCGAGCATCGCCAGTTGGTGGTGCGGCGAGCCGCCGGTGCTGGATAAAGCCCTGGAGCAGCTCGACGAGCTGCTGGTGCGCGCCAGCTTTCCCTCGCAGAGCTTTGCCCCGGTATTTGGCCGTGATCTGGACGAGGCGCAGCGTGCCGAATTGGCCGAACGCCTCAAGGCGCGACCTTATGCCTATGTCGCTCAGGCGTTGGCGCAACTGTCGCAGGCGCCGGTCTGGCAGCCTGAAGAAGGCCAGCTGGCGCCGCGCGCCATTGGCATGCGGGTGTTTGCCGTGGCCAGCGCCGAGGGTTACCGGGTAATGCCCGGCGGCCTGACCCGGGTAGCCGCCGAAGCCGATGCCGAAGTGGTGTCGATGCAGCGCGGTGGCGCCAGCAAGGACACCTGGGTACTCGGTGAGCGGCATGCCGGCGGCGAACCCTGGCAATGGCTGCGTCCGCTGGGCGTGGCCGATCTGGTACGCAGCGACCCCTATCTGCCTTCAAGGGTGGTGGAAAACCTCTACTGGTTCGGCCGCTACAGCGAACGCTGCGAGGACGGTGCGCGGCTGCTACGCATCATGCTGGCGCGTTATGTCGATGACGATGATGACCCGCAAGCGCTGCAAACGGCCTTGAGCCTGGCCGAGAGCCTGGGCCTGCTGCCGGATGCCGACAGCGGCGAACTGCAGCAGCGCCTGCTTGAAGCGCTGCTGGGCGAGGATTGGCCGGACAGCCTGCGCGGTAATCTGCAGCGCCTGCAGTGGGTGGCCGGCAGCGTGCGCGGCAAGCTGTCCCAGGCCAACTGGCAGGCCCTGCTCGAATTGCAGCGTGAGGCCCAGGCGCTGAGCAGCGAGCAGGCCGACTTCGGCGAGTTGCTGGATTTTCTCGATCGTCTGCTGCTGTCGCTTGCGGCGCTCTCAGGCTTTGCCCTAGATGACATGACCCGCGATGACGGCTGGCGCTTTCTGATGATCGGCCGCTGTATCGAGCGCCTGCAGTTCCTCTGCGACAGCCTGGCGAATTTCCTCCGTAGCAGCGCGGCTAATGACCAATCCGCACTGGAGTGGCTGCTGGAGCTGGGCAACAGCAGCATCACCTACCGCACCCGTTACCTGGCTTCGGCGCAGCTGATTCCGGTGCTCGACCTGTTGCTGTTGGATGAGCAGAACCCGCACGCCGTGCTGTTCCAGGTGCGCACCCTGCTGCGTTCCCTGTCGCGCCTGGGCGAGCGTTTCGAGCTGCCCAGTGAGCGCCGGCTGAAACACCTGGAAGGGCAGCTGGCGCGCTTTAGCCTGGCCAGTCTGGAGAATCCGCTGTTCGGTGTGGCCAGCGTGCAGGAGGTGCTGGACGGCTTGTCCGCGCTGCTGGAAAGCATCAGCCAAGCCAGTGCGGAAATCTCCGACCGTTTAGGCTTGCGCTTCTTTGTGCATGTTGACGCCAGCCAGCGGACGCAATCCTCATGAGCAGCGCCTGCTACCAGATTCTTCACGACACCCATTACCGCTACGCCAGCCCGGTGTCGCTGGCCCAGCAGCTGGCGCATCTGTGGCCGCGCGCCTGCCCCTGGCAGCGCAATCACAATCAACAGCTGCTGGTCAGCCCGCAGCCGTGCCAGCGCCAGGATGCTCTGGATGTGTTCGGCAACCCGCTGACTCGCCTGGTGTTCGAGCGCCCGCATGACGAACTCAAGGTCAGCGCGCGCCTGCAGGTCGAGGTACTGGCGCGCCCGGCGCTGGATCTGCAGGTGTCGCCGCCTTGGGAAGAGGCCTGTACGGCGCTGCGCTACAGTGGCCAGGCGCTGTTGCCCGGCGTGCTGGAAGCCACGCGTTTTCGTTTCGAGTCGCCCTATGTGCACCTCAAGCAGGTATTCGCCGCCTACGCTGCGGATTGCTTTAGCCCTGGTCGGCCGTTGCTGGCGGCGGTGGATGGGCTGATGCAGAAGATTTTCAGCGAATTCAGCTTCGATGCCGCCGCCACCCAGGTGGCCACGCCGCTGCTGCAAGTGCTGGAGGAGCGCCGTGGCGTGTGTCAGGACTTCGCCCACCTGATGCTCGCCTGCCTGCGCTCCATGGGCCTTTCGGCGCGTTATATCAGCGGCTATCTGCTGACTCAGCCGCCGCCCGGCCAGCCCCGGCTGATCGGCGCCGATGCCTCGCACGCCTGGGTCGCCGTGTTCTGCCCGCAGCAGGGCTGGGTAGATTTCGACCCGACCAACAATATCCGCCCGGCGCTGGAACATATCACCCTGGCCTGGGGCCGGGATTTTGCCGATGTTTCGCCGCTGCGTGGGGTGATTCTCGGCGGCGGCAGCCATGACCCCGAGGTGCAGGTGACGGTGCTGCCGATCCCCGCGATAGAGGGGTAGGGTCTGTTGCCGTTTCGTCGCGAGCGAAACGGCGACAGACCCTCGCGCTTATGTAACGGCGTGCTAGCGTTTTCCAGTGAACACTCACTGGAGCTGCGCCATGGAAGAAACCAACCTGATCAATCTCGGCACGGAAAAAGTTGCCGACCTCTACAACCTGGTCGCGCAGTACGGCGCGGCGTTTGCCATCAAAATTCTCTCGGCGATTGCCTTCTGGGTGATCGGCCGCTGGCTGATCGGCTTTGCCGTCGGCATGGTGCAGCGCGCATTGGGCCAGCAGCGGGTTGACCCGACGGTGCTGCGCTATGTCGGCAACTTTATCTCGGTGACCCTCAACATCATTCTGGTCATCGGTATTCTCGGCTACTTCGGCGTGCAAACCACCAGCCTGGCGGCGCTGATTGCGGCGGTCGGTCTGGCCATCGGCATGGCCTGGTCGGGGCTGTTGGCCAACCTCGCGGCCGGTGGTTTTATCATCGTGCTGCGGCCGTTCAAGGTCGGCGACTTTATCAGCGCTGGCGGTGTGGTCGGCACCGTTACCGAGATCGGCCTGTTCGTCACCGCGATCAACACCCCGGACAATGTGATGACCCTGGTGGGTAACAACAAGATCTTCTCCGACAACATCCAGAACTTCAGCCATAACGCGTTTCGCCGGGTTGATCTGCAGGCGCAGCTTTCCGGCGCGGCGGATTACAAAGCCGCTGCGGCGCTGCTCAAGGAGCGTATCGGCGGTATTGCCAACGTGCTCAAGGAGCCGGCGGTGGATGTGGAAATTATCGAGTTCAATCTGGTCGGGCCGGTGCTGGCGGTGCGCCCTTATTGCCACACCGACCATTACTGGCAGGTGTATTTCGATAGCAACAAGATGATCAAGGATGCCCTCGGCGAAGGCGGCTTCCCGGCGCCGATGCCGGCGCAGACGGTGATCATGCAGCAGGCGGGGTAACAGAGTAGGCCAGCCGCCAGGGGATGGCGGCTGGCGCTGGATCAGGCCTGCGCCTTGCTCGGTTTCACGGCTTTCCAGGCGCGAGTGGCCAGGCTGACCAGCAGCAGGGCAACGGCACCGGCAATGATTCCGGCGATGGCATTCAGCAGCGTCGGCAGCAAGGCCGCGAGCAGGCCGCTGCTGGCCGCCACGCTCTGCGTCAACTGGTCGATCCACACCTGCGCGGCATGTACGCCATGGGTGAGGATGCCGCCGCCGACCATAAACATCGCCGCGGTGCCGAGAATCGACAGGGTTTTCATCATATATGGCGCGGTAAACAGGATGCCGCGACCGATGCTGCGTTGCAGGCGGCCGCCTAGGCCTTCACCGCCACGCTGGTTGAGGTACAGGCCGGCGTCGTCCAGCTTGACGATACCCGCTACCAGGCCATAAACCCCGACGGTCATCAGCAGGGCGATACCCGAGAGCACCGCGACCTGCTTGCCGAAACTGGCCAGCGCCACGGTGCCGAGGGTAATGGCGATGATTTCCGCCGAGAGGATAAAGTCGGTGCGGATCGCGCCTTTGATCTTGTCCTTCTCGAACGCCAGCATGTCCACTTCAGGGTCGGCCACGGCGTGCAGCAGTTCCGCATGCTGCGCCTGGTCCTCGGCGTTGCTGTGGAGGAACTTGTGCGCGAGCTTCTCGAAGCCCTCGTAGCAGAGAAACGCGCCGCCAAACATCAGCAGCGGCGTTACTGCCCAGGGCGCGAAGGCGCTGATCAGCAGGGCGGCGGGCACCAGAATCAGTTTGTTCTTGAACGAACCCTTGGCCACCGCCCACACCACCGGCAGCTCACGTTCGGCGCGCACGCCGCTGACCTGCTGGGCATTCAGCGCCAGGTCGTCGCCGAGTACCCCGGCAGTTTTCTTGGCGGCGACTTTGGTCATTACTGCCACATCGTCAAGGACGGCGGCAATATCATCGAGCAGGGTTAACAGGCTAGCGCCGGCCATGGGTCGGATTCCTTTCTACGGTTTCTGGGGCGAATCACCCGGCAGAACTGCAGTTAGAACTGCGGGTGATATGGCGCAGATTTATACGTGAGTCAGCACGCATCAGCCATAGGCGACAAACCCAGGTTTGCCGCAGTGCACGAAAAAATCGGCGGTGCAGCTCAGTCGCTGCTATTGCCACAGGCTCCGCTGGCGCCACTGGCATAGGCGGCAAGCAGGCTGCGTAACAGGTCAGTAAGGGGCATGGGCGTATCTCCTGGGTGAGTGGAGTGACGTTACGCCTGTGCCCTGCGGCTGGGCTGTTGATTGTCTTGATGGGGTCCATAGTCGGGAGCCGCTTTGGCGTTATGGACAACCCTGGCGGCAGCGCGCGGCGAGTTGTGCACAAAGACTGTGGAGCGAGCTGTGGATAAGGTGGGCGTAGGCGCTTGCAGGCTTAGTGACGCGGCTTCTTGCGGCCTTTGTACGCTTTTTGATCAGTCCGTTATTTATTGTAGAAACAACAGGTTAGCCTGGTTATTCAGGTCGTTATGGGGTAGCGCTAAGTTGTCCACGACTACTGTGGGTAGAGCTGTTGATAACTCTGGTATGCCTGGCTGTGAGGCTTGTAAGGCCTGGTTTTGCGTCATTTGATCGGTTTTTGAGCAGCTTGCAGAGGGCTCGAAATACGTCATTTCCGCTCTGCCGAGTCAAGTAATAATCGCGCTATTTCAAGGGTTTGCCGCAGTGCTGCGGCGCACGGTGGATAACTTATCCCAGGTTGCTGTGGAGCGATCTGTGGATAAGCTGCGCACGCCTGCGTTCAGGCCACAGCAGGCGTGGCCTGAACGCGGTAGGTTGTTTTTTATACAGAGTGGGGCGTTTAGTCTTCGAGGGCGCTGATCTGCGTCGAACGCCCGAGTACCTGCAGGGCGCGGTCCGGGTAGTCGGTGATCAGCGCATGGGCGCCCTGGTCGAGCAGGCGGCGCATGTCCGGCTGTTCGTTGATGGTCCACAGCTGCACATTCAGCCCGCGTTGTGCGGCGGTCTTGAGCAGGCTGGGGCTGGCGACTGGCAGGCCGCCGTGGGCTTCGGGAATCTGCAGCGCCTGGTAGGACGGCGACAGCAGGCTGCCCAGACCGACCCAGTTGAGCGCCACCAGCAGGCGCACCGAGCCAGGCCCGGCGGAGGTTGCAACGCCTGGGCACTGTTCGCGGAACAGTTGCAGGCTGCGGTCATAGAAGCTGCCGACAATCACCCGATCGCGTTGCTGGTACGCCTCAAGGGCATCACACAGCAGCGCTTCCATGCCGACATCCGGCACCTTGATTTCAATCACCTTGGGGGTATCGGGAAAGCTGTCGAGCACCTCGGCAAAGCGTGGGATGCGAATGCCCTGGCCACGGTAGGGGTAGCTCTGACCGCCATCGGCGCTCCAGCGGTAGCCGGCGTCCAGCGCTTGCAGCTGCGTCAGGCTAAGCGCGGCAACCGGGCCCTCGCCATCGGTGGTGCGCTCCAGGGTGCTGTCGTGGATCACCACCAGCTCACCATCACTGGACAGGTGCAGGTCCATCTCCAGCATGTCCACGCCCAGGGCGCTGGCGCGCTGGAAGGCAAACAGGCTGTTCTCCGGCCACAGGCCTTTGCCGCCACGATGGGCAATCACCAGCGGTTGTTCGGCAAAGCTGCTGAGCACTGCGGCTGGTTGGGCCGGTTTGCTGGTCAGGGCCAGTACGCCGAGGGCGATGGCAAGCAACAGCAGTGGAACAGAGAGAAAGCGGGCAACGCGCAGCATGGTCAGGGTCCAGAACAGTCAATGGGGGAGGTGGTTTAATACGCCTCGACTATGACAAAGCCATGGCGGCTGAGCGAGAGGCGAAATGCGCCAGCCTAGCGACCTTTGCGGTCAGACGAAGCTGGCATGGCGGATGCGGGTGGACGCTGGCCGTCCACCCGAGCCAGCAACTCAGCCTGCCAGCAGCCAGGCGCCGGTCACTGCCGAGGCGGCGCCGAGTACACGCACCACCGGTGCAGCGGCCTGGGGCAGCAGACGCACCAGGGCGTAGCCGCTGGCGTGCAGGGCAGCGGTGGCAACCACAAAACCTGCGGCATAGCCCCATGGGCTGGCCAGCTCCGGCAGCTCCAGGCCGTGGGCGACGCCGTGAGTCAGGGCGAACAGCGCGGTCAGGGCGATGGAGATAACCATTGGCAGGCGAATAGCTACTGCCACCAGCAGGCCGAAAGCCAGTACCGAGGCGGCGATGCCGGTTTCCATCAGTGGAATCTGCAGGCCGTTAAAGCCCAGTAGGCCGCCGATCAGCATGGTGCCGACAAAGGTCAGCGGCAGCGCCCAGCGCGCCGCGCCGGATTGCTGTGCGGCCCACAGGCCGACGGCGAGCATCGCCAGCAGGTGATCGAGGCCGAACACCGGGTGTGCCAGGCCGGCCATCAACCCGGAGTGGTCGTGGCCGGCGTGAGCGAAGGCCACCGCTGGGCTGAGAAACAGGGCAATGGCGAACAGGGTTTTACGCAGGTTCATGGGGTGTCTCCTTGACTGAATGTGAGGCGTAATCAGGCTGCGGTGAGCATGCCGTGTTGTTCGATAAAGGCGATGATCTGTTCCAGACCCTGGCCGATCTTCTGGTTGCTGAAGACGAATGGCTTGTCGCCGCGCATCTTCAGGGTGTCGCGTTCCATCACTTCCAGCGATGCGCCGACCAGTGGAGCCAGGTCGACCTTGTTGATCACCAGCAGGTCGGACTTGCAGATGCCCGGGCCGCCTTTGCGCGGCAGCTTGTCGCCGGCCGACACGTCGATCACGTAGATGGTCAGGTCCGACAGCTCAGGGCTGAAGGTGGCCGAGAGGTTGTCGCCGCCGGATTCGACGATGATTAGGTCCAGCCCCGGAAAGCGTCGGTTGAGCTGGTCGACCGCTTCCAGGTTGATCGACGCGTCTTCGCGTATCGCTGTGTGCGGGCAGCCACCGGTTTCCACACCGATGATCCGCTCCGGCGCCAGGGCTTCGTTGCGCACCAGAAACTGTGCGTCTTCCTGGGTGTAGATATCGTTGGTCACCACCGCCAGGTTGTAGCGCTCGCGCAGGGCCAGGCACAGGGCCAGAGTCAGGGCGGTCTTGCCGGAGCCGACCGGGCCACCGATGCCGATACGCAGGGGTTGGCTGTTCATGGTTGAGTCTTCCTTATCATCAAGAACGGAATAAACGGCTGTACTGGCGCTCGTGCGCCATGCTCGCCAGGGCCAGGCCAAAGGCGGCGCTGCCCCAGTGTTGTGGTTGCAGTTCACTGGCCTGGCGCTGGGCCTGATCGAGCAGCGGCAGCAGTTGCGAGGTCAGGCGCTGGGCGGCTTGCTGGCCCAGTGGCAGGGTTTTCATCAGCACCGCCAGCTGGTTTTCCAGCCAGCCCCAGAGCCAGGCGGCGAGGGCATCCTCTGGCTCGATCTGCCAGGCACGCGCCGCCAGCGCCCAGCCGACGGCCAGGCCAGGCTCGTCCAGCTCGCTAAACAGCTGCTGCGCCGGCTGATCCAGCTCCGGCAAACCGCTAAGCAGTTGCTGCAGGGAGTAACCCATCTGCCGGCTTTCCAGGCGCAACTCGCGGGTTTCCCGGCTGGCGCGTTGTTGTTCGGCGAGGTGGCGCAGCTGTGCCCAGTCCTTGCTCGCGGCGGCCTGGCAATGGGCGAGCAGCAACGGCGCTTCAAAGCGCGCGAGATTGAGCAGTAGCTGATCGGTGATCCAGCGCTCGGCACTTTCTGCGTTATCGACCAGGCCCTGTTCCACGGCCATTTCCAGGCCCTGGGAATAGCTATAACCGCCAATCGGCAGTTGCGGGCTGGCGAGCCTCAACAGCTGCCAGGCTTTATTCACTTGCGCGCACCGAATTGATGCAAGCGCGGTGCGTAGCTGAATTCAGCGTCGCCTGCATGCGAGTGGTGATGGCCGCCACCATAGGCGCCTTGTTCGGGTTGGTAGGGTGCTTCGATCAGCTGCACCGTCGCGCCGAGCTGTTCGAGCATGGCCTTGAGCACATAGTCATCCGGCAGGCGCAGCCAGCCATCGCCGAGCTGCAGGGCGACATGGCGGTTGCCCAGGTGATAGGCGGCGCGCATCAGTTCGAAAGGGTTGGCGCAGGTCACATGCAGCAGCGGCTCGGGGCGGGCGAATACGCGGACGATACGGCCGTCTTCGGCCTGCAGGCATTCGCCGTCGTGCAGGGCGGGCTGGCCGCGTTCGAGAAACAGACCGACATCCTCGCCCGTGCGGCTGAAGCAGCGCAGGCGGCTTTTGCTACGGGCCTCGAAGCTCAGTTCGAGTTCGGCGTCCCAGTGCGGCTGGGCGGCAATACGGCGGTGGATCACCAACATGGGGCAGTTTCCGGCAGGTCAATACCGGTTATAGAGCAAGGGCCTTGCCAAGCTGCCATTGCGCCACGCAGAGCGGGCGCGTGGGTGATGGTGCGGTTGAAATTGGAGCGAGATGGGGTTTGGTTTGGTGCGTGCGATAAGGTTGTGCGCGATTCTGGTGCGATCAGTCGCGGGTCTGGCCGAGACCCTGCCAATGCTTGGCGCCGATAAAGATAAAGCGCAGCTGCTCGATCATCTTGACCTCGGGGGAGGCGTGCATTGGCAGGGGCGCTGCGGGTGGGTCGATCAGCTCGGGCAGGGTGGCGAATACGGTTTTTACCACCAGGTCGGCGATCACGTTCTGCGCCGGGGCGTCGAAGTGCTGCAGTTTCGGCATGGCCGCCAGATCCGCCACCAGGTCGGCAGTGATGCGTTCGCGCAGTGCGCCCACGGCCTGGCGCACCAGTAGTGAGCCGCCGTACTGCTCGCGGGCGAGAAACAGAAACTGCGAGCGGTTGGCCGCCACGGCGTCGAGGAAGATGCGCACCGAAGCGTCGATCACGCCGCCCACTTCGAACTCGTGGTGGCGTACCTGGCGAATGGTTTCGCGGAAGGTTTCCCCGACTTCGGCAATCAGCGCCAGGCCCAGGGCGTCCATATCCTCGAAATGCCGGTAGAAGCCGGTCGGCACGATGCCGGCGCAGCGCGCCACTTCACGCAGGCTCAGGCTGCCAAAACCACGGCCGCTGTCCATCAGGCTGCGCGCGGCGTCCATCAAGGCGTGGCGGGTTTGCAGTTTTTGTTCGGCGCGCGGTTGTAGTGGTTTCAAGCGGGCATGGCTCTGCGTTGCGAAATCAGCGCCGCACTCTAACAAATGGCCGTTGTTTACGTCGAACCGCGGTTGCTTATCCGAATTTGAGTGAACGAGCGTTGACTGAATAAATATGCTCTGCCAGTCTAGTGAACAATTGTTCACTGGAGTCTTGCCATGGCCCTTTTTCCTTTTGCCTGGGTACGCGGGCTTGCAAGCCTGCTCTATCCGTTGCGCGTGCTGGTCGCTCATGGCTGGTTGCGGGAAAGCGATGTCGATGCCGGGTTAGCGCTGTTGCATCCGGCGCTGCGACTGAATCGCGCATTTGCGCGCGTCACCCAGCGTCAGTGGGTTGCCGATGACATGCTCGAATTGACCCTACAGGCCAACGGCAATTGGCGCGGCGTGCAGCCGGGCCAGCATCTGCAGCTGTATCTCGAACGTGATGGCGTACGCCTGAGCCGCAGTTACAGCCTGACTGCGGTGCAAGCGAAAGGCCGCCTGCAGATCGCGGTCAAGCATCAGGCCGCTGGCCGCGTCTCGCCTTACCTGCTGGAGCATCTGGCGGTTGGCGATGTGCTGGAGCTGGGTCCGGTGTATGGCGAGCTGAGTTGGCCCGAGGCGCAACAGGGCGTGTTGCTGTTGGCTGCGGGCAGTGGCATCACGCCGCTGCTGGGCATGCTGCGCGCTGCTCTGGCTCAGGGTTTTAGTGCGCCGATCACGCTGCTGCATTACGTGCGTGAGCAGGGCCAGCGCGGTTTTGTCGCCGAGCTGCAGGCCCTGCAGGCGCAGCACAGTAATCTGCAGGTGCGCTGGTCGCTGACCGCCGCTGGTGCTGAGCCGGGAGTCCTGACTGGGCGTTTTGCTGGCGAGCATCTGGCCGATGTCACGCAGCTGGATCAGCGCCGTGTTCTTGCCTGCGGTCCGGCGGGGTTTGTCGCCCAGGTGCAGCAGTGGTGGCAGGCGGCCAGCTTGCCTGGTGCGCTGCAGGTCGAGGCGTTTACTGCGCCCGTGCTGCGCGCCGACGTCAGCCTACGCCAGGTGCGTTTGGGTTTTGCCCGCAGCCACCAGCAGGCGACTGCCAATAATCAGCACAGCCTGCTGGAGCAGGCCGAGGCCCATGGACTGCAGCCGGTGCATGGCTGTCGCCAGGGTATCTGCGCCAGCTGCACCTGCACCTTGCTCAGCGGCACGGTGCGTGATTTGCGCAGCGGGCTGTTGTTCAGCGAGCCGGGTCAGCCGATCCGCCTATGTGTTAGCGCGCCGCACACTGATGTTGAGATTGATCTTTAACTTGCGAGGGAATCCCCATGCGTCGTGATCGCGAACTTTCCACGGATGAAATGAACGCCTTCGGCCACGAGCTGGACGCTCTGCGCCAACGCACCCTGGCCGATCTGGGCGAGGCGGATGCACGCTATATCCGCCGGATTCGCGCGGCGGTGCGCTTCTGCTGCTGGAGCGGACGTGGGCTATTGATGCTCGGTTGGTTTCCGCCGACCTGGCTGCTCGGCACGCTGCTACTGGGCCTGGGTAAGATTCTGGAGAATATGGAGCTGGGTCATAACGTGATGCATGGCCAGTACGACTGGATGAATGACCCCGAGTTTGCCGGGCGCAGCTATGAGTGGGATATCGCCGGGCCGAGTGATTTCTGGCGGCACACCCACAACCATGTGCACCACACCTGGACCAATGTGCTGGGCATGGACGATGACGTCGGTTATGGCGTGGTGCGGCTGTTTCCCGAGCAGCGCTGGAAGCCGTTCTACCGTTGGCAGCCGCTGTGGGTGACGATTCAGGCGGTGCTGTTCCAGTATTCGATCGCGGTGCAGCACCTGCGCTTGGACAAGGTCTACAAGGGCCGAATGAGCAAAGAGGAAGTGCGCCCGCTGATCAAGCAGTTCAACGCCAAGATCCTGCGGCAGTGGGGCAAGGATTATCTGTTCTTCCCGCTGCTGGCGTTGCTGCTCGGGGCCAATGCCCTGGCGGTGCTGGCCGGTAATGTGTTGGCCAATCTGATCCGCAATCTGTGGACCTTCACGGTGATCTTCTGCGGTCACTTTACCGAGCAGGCGGCGGTGTTCAGCAAGGAGTCGGTGGTCGGCGAGAGCCGTGGCCACTGGTACCTGCGTCAGTTGCGCGGTTCCAGCAACCTCAACGGCGGGCCGCTGTTCCATATCCTCACTGGTAACCTTAGCCACCAGATCGAACACCATCTGTTCCCCGATCTGCCGGCGCGGCGTTATGCGACGTTGGCCGTGGAAGTGCGCGAGATCGCCGAGCGTTACGGCCAGGTCTACAACAACGGCAGTCTGTGGAGCCAATTCTCGACAGTGCTTAAGCGGATCTGGATCTACCGCCGCCGTCCCGTCGAGGCTATGCCGGCTGGCGCGTAAACACGCAAGTCAGGTAACGGTTGCTAAAGCCATAGCGCAGCATCGAATACAGCCGGCTGAACAGATACAGCGGGCGCTTCCGGTAGTACAGCAGCACAGCATTGCCGACCCCTTCCGAGCGGTGCTGTTTCTGTTGATCGGCCTGTTTCGAGAATAAACCTTTGAACTGCCACCACTGAATCTGCTCCAAGTGCTGGCGAGCGTGCAGCCCCTGCTGGCGGAACAGTGCATAAAAGCTGCGTTTGCTGAAGTCATGCAGGTGGTGGGGGTTGCCGTCCAGGGTTGGAGTGATCGGCACCGAAGCGATGACCTTGCCGCCCTCGGCCAATAAACGTGCATAGTTGGCCAGCAGCACGTGCGGGCGCGGCAGATGCTCGATGGTTTCCAGGCTGACGATGCAATCGAAGCCCTGGTCGCTGCTGAATTGTTCGGCATCGGCGCATTCATAACGCAGATTGGGCAACTGGTAATGCTCGCGGGCGTAGGCAATGGCCGCCGGGTCAATGTCCACGCCGGTGACCTGCTTGTCCGGGTTGCGCTCGGCCAGCAGGGCTGTGCCATAGCCGCAGCCGCAGGCCATATCCAGCACGCGCTGGCCGCTGAGGTGCTCGGCGGCGAACTCATAGCGTTGCATATGAATCTGCAGGCTGGCCTGGTCATCCGGGTTGAGCGGGTTGAGATCCTTCGGGTAAATCCGTTCGATGGTATGCATGGTCATGGCAGCGCAAAGAGAAGCCGGGACTATATGTCAGGCGGCCCAGTTTTCCCACGAGCGGCATTGGCATGCTTCGTGGTTCTGCACTTTCTTTCTCGGCGGTATGACACAAGGATGGTTTGCAATGTCGACATCTTCTGCACCCCGTTATCCCCTGGTTCTGGTGCCAGGTTTACTGGGCTTTATCAGCCTGCTCGGTTATCCCTACTGGTACGGCATCGTCACGGCGCTGCGCCGCATCGGTGCAAAAGTCTTCCCGGTGCTGGTGTCTTCGGTGCACTCCTCCGAGGTGCGCGGCGAGCAACTGCTGCTGCGCATCGCCGATGTGTTGCAGCAGACCGGCGCAGAAAAGGTGCACCTGATCGGGCATAGCCAAGGCGCCCTGACGGCGCGCTATGCAGCTGCGCTAAAGCCCGAGTGGGTGGCGTCCGTCACCTCGGTGGCCGGGCCCAACCATGGTTCGGAACTGGCGGATTTTCTCAAGCGTAAAGCCCCGCACGGCAGCTGGCGCGAGCGTTTATTGGCGCGTCTGCTGCGTGGCGTGGCCCGTTGCATGGCCTGGCTGGAGCGCGGCTACAAAGGTGAACCATTGCCGATGGATGTGGCAGCAGCGCAACAATCGCTGACCAGCGACGGCGTGGCAGCCTTCAATGCGCAGTATCCGCAGGGCCTGCCTGAAGTCTGGGGCGGTGAGGGCGCGGCCGAGGTTAACGGCGTGCGCTACTACTCCTGGTCCGGCACCATCCAGCCGGGTATCACCGATAAAGGCGGCAACCGCTTCGACGGGCCGAATGTCGCCTGCCGGATGTTTGCCAAAACCTTTCAGCGCGAGCCTGGGCAATGCGATGGCATGGTCGGGCGCTACAGCTCACACCTGGGCACGGTGATCGGTGATCAGTACCCGATGGATCACTTCGACATCATCAATCAGACCTTCGGCCTGGTCGGCAAAGGCGCCGAGCCGGTAAAGCTGTTTGTCGAGCATGCGCAGCGCCTGCAGGCCGCAGGGCTTTAGGCTTCGCCTAGTTCGACCCATATGCCCTGATCATCCTCGCGGATGGCAAGTTCTTGCAGCGATTGTCCGGCGCAGGGGCCGGCGACGCATTCGCCGGATTCGATCAGAAACAGTGCACCGTGGGTGGCGCATTGGATCAGGCTGGCGCTGTGATCGAGAAACTGGTCGGGCAGCCATTCCAGTGGGATGCCACGGTGCGGGCAGCGATTGTGATAGGCATACAGCTGGCCGTCCTTGCGCACGGCAAACAGCTTCTCACCTGCAATCTCGAAGCCCCGGCTCTGGCCTTCGGCCACTTCATCCGGTGCACACAAACGCAACATAGGAACCTCCCCGACAGGCCGGCATTATGCCGCCCTGGCGTGGAAGTGAAAGAGGAGGGCGCATCCTTGCGCCAAGTGGAACTCTTTTTCGCGGCTAGTTAATAGCGCGGGTAACGTATTGCTGGGTCAGATTTCCCAGACCAGATTGACGGCGGCGTGGCGGCCCGGCTGGCTGAAGCGGCCCATGCTTGGGCTATTTTCGGTCAGACCGCGCACATCACCCCACTGCCAGTACTCTTTGTCGGTCAGGTTGAACAGGCCGGCATTCACGGCGAAGGCATCAGTCATCTGCCACCAGCTATTGAGGTCGAGTACGCCATAACCCGATGTCTGAGCGTGATTGGCGGTTTGGGTCATGTCGACGCGGGTTTTCGCCGCCACCAGGGTCCAGCTCAGCTCGCCACCAAACTTGCCGCTCGGCTCGCTGTAGCCCAGGCCGAATACTCCCTTGAGCGGGTCGACGCTGTTGATCGGCTGGCCTGTGCCTTCATCCTTACCGCGGGCGTAAGCCACGCTGCCACGGGCTTTCCAGCCAGCCGGAAGACCCAGTTGGTCGAGGAACAGCTCACCTTTTGCTTCCGCACCGCGAATGGTTACGCGATCACGGTTGATGTACTGGAACTCGCCGAAGGGGAAACCCGGCACGCTGGAGGGCCGGCTGACCTGCTCAATAAAGTCGTCGTACTGGTTGTAGAACAGCGCCGCGCCAAAGCTGCCGATGGCGTACTGGCCGCGTAGGCCCAGTTCGAAGCTGTCGCTGGTTTCCGCCTTCAGGTTGGTATTGGCCAGGGTGCGGTACATGCCCGGATTGGCGAATTCGCCGAAGATCTCGATTGCCTGTGGCGCGCGGAAGCCTGCAGCGTACTGACCGTAGACGCTGTGGGCGTCGTCGAGCTGGTAGGTCACGCCAAACTTGGGCGACAGCGCCGAATCCTTGAAGTCGCTCGGATTGCGTTCGGTAGCCTGACTATTGAGGTACTTGTCGGTGACGTGTGGGCTCATCTCATAGTGGTCGTAGCGCAGGCCCGGTAGCAGGGTCCAACGGCCAATGCTGATGCTGTCCTGAGCAAACAGGGCGTATTCCTTGGTGGTCGGATCGGGGAAATCGCTGGTGGGCAGAACAGGCGTGGTCACGCCGGTGGCCAGTACGGTCTCGCCGCCTTCGCGCAGATCCGCGTTCTTCAGGTGTTTGACGTCCAGACCATAGACCAGCGCATGTTCCGTACTGCCGATGCTGAAGGCCTTGTCCAGCTTGGTGTTGAACGCCCAGAGCTTTTCTTCGTAGTACGAATCACGTGTGCGGTAGCGTGGCTGTCCGCCGACCACACGGTCCTCGAACGTTTGCTGACGCGTCTGGCTTTCCTGGTAGCTGAGCTGGCTGTGGATCTGATCAACCAGCAGGGTGTCGAGTTGCTGGGTATGGGTGAGGGAATAGCGCTCACGGTCGACGCGGTCTTCAGCATCCTGGGTACGGATGGTGGCTGTGTTGCTGTAGTTGCTCAGTACGCGGGTGTCGGTGTCGTCTTGGTAACGCTCGTAGGTCAGCTGCAGGCGGCCGCTGTCGCTGTAATCCCAGCCGAATTTGCTCAGCAGGTTGTCGGTACGGTAGTCCAGCGGATTGGCCTGCTCTCGGGTTGCGCCGATACCACCCTGGCCGCTGTGGGTGTCCGTGGCCTGGCCACTGCGCCGGCCCAGGTGCAGCAGGCCATCGACCTGGCCTAGGCGTGCGGCGAAGGTGGCGCTGCGCTGCCAGCTGTCATCGCTGCCGTCATAACCGGTTTTCAGGCGGGCGTAAGTGTCATCGCCTTCGTCCAGATAGTCGCCGGCATCCTTGGTCAGGAAGCTCACCGCGCCGCCAATCGCATCGCTGCCATACAGCGAACTGGCAGGGCCGCGAATGATTTCTACCTGCTTGACGGTGTCGAGGTCGACGTAATCGCGTTTGGCGTTGAGGAAACCACCGAAGGAGAAGGCGTCCGGCATACCCACACCATCCACCTGGGTCAGCACGCGGTTGCCGCCGATACCGCGGATGGTGAAGCCGGACAGGCCGAAGCGATCACCACTGCCGCCGACCGACACTCCGGGCTCGTAACGCACCAGATCCTTGATGTTCTTGATGTTCTGCTGGTCGATCTGCCGCTCGGTCTGTACCGATACGGTGCTCGGCACTTGGTCGAGGGTCTGTTCGGTGCGGGTTGCCGTGACGGTCACCGTATCGAACTGGTTCGGCGCTTTCTCGGCGCCAAGGGCCAGTGATGGGCTGAGTAACAGCAGGGCAAGCCAGGGGCGGTGGGCGAATGGAGGACTTCTGTGCATGGGGACTCCAGGGTCGTACAGGTGGCTTCTCTGGCCACCGGGTTGGCATCGGCGGCAAAGCTAAACGACATTGACATGCGAATGCAAATAATTATCAAATAGATTTAATTCGATTTGACTGGGTAATTGCATGCTGCGTTTGTCGCTGTTTCTGCTGCTGTCGCTGGTGCTGCATGCCACCGGCTGGCTGCTGCATGGCGAGGCGCAACCACCTGCGTTGAGTGCGGCGCAAACCCGCGAAGCGCCCCAGGTATTACGCCTGGCTGCAGTGCTGCAACAGGCCGCGCCGGCACCGGCCAAGCTGCCAGAGCAACCGCAACCGCAACCGCAACGCCAGGCGGTAGTGCCTAGAAATGCGCCGGCGCCTAAGCCTGTCGTGCAGGCGCCAGTGGCCAAGGCAAAGCCAGCGGTAGCGGCACAGCCAACTCAAAACCAGCCCGTATCAGAGCAACCAACTCCGGCACCCAGCCAGCCGGCTGCGGCAGTTGCATCTGCTCAGGCCATGCCTGCCAAGCCGGTTTCTACAAAGCCGGTCACTGAAGTGCTTAGCAGCAAACCGAGTTTCCGCGAGCCGCCCCGCCAGCCGAATTACCCGTCCCTGGCGCGCCGGCGTAATCAGCAGGGGGTGGTGCTGGTCGAGGTGCGTCTGGATGAGCGCGGCCAGCAACGCAGCTTGAATGTGCTGCGCTCCTCGGGCGTGGACAGCCTCGATCGCGCGGCTCTGGAGGCGGTTGCCAAGTGGCGTTTTCGCCCCGAAACCACAGGCGGTCAGGCCGTGCCTAGCCGCGTACAGATCCCTATTCAGTTCGCTTTGACGGCGAGCCGTTGATTAATCAGTGAGGAGTTTTCCATGAGCACACACGCCCAATCCGTCGCGCCCAGCAATGATCTGTATCTGGCCTGGCAGGTGCTGCGCAGCGAGCAGCCACGCCTGCGCGCTCGCGATGCCGCCGAGCGTCTGGCCGTCAGTGAGGCCGAGCTGGTGGCCAGCCGCCTTGATGTCGACGCTGTACGCCTGCAGCCAGACTGGGCGCAGTTGCTGCCGGCACTGGGTGAGCTGGGCTATGTCATGGCGCTGACCCGCAACGAGCATTGCGTGCATGAGCGCAAAGGTTATTACCGTGAAGTGACGGTGACCGGTAATGGTCAGATGGGTTTGGTGGTGTCAGCCGATATCGACCTGCGCCTGTTCCTCGGCGGCTGGGCCAGTGTGTTTGCCATCGAGGAGCAAACCGGCAAAGGCACCCAGCGCAGCATTCAGGTGTTCGACCGTCAGGGCACTGCGGTGCACAAGGTGTTTCTTACCGATGACAGCCAGCTAAGTGCCTGGGCGCCACTGCTGGAACGCTTCCGCATGGCTGAGCAAAGTGCCGAACTGGATCTATTACCGCTGCCCCAGACGCAGCCGGCGCAGGCCGATGCTCAGGTGGATGTAAATGCCCTGCGCGTGGGCTGGTCGACCCTCAAGGACACCCATCACTTCTTCGCCCTGCTGAAAAAGCACGGCACTACACGCATCCAGGCCCTGCGCCTGGCCGGGAGTGAGTGGGCCGAGCCGCTGGACGTACGCGAGTTGCCAAAACTGCTGGAGCAAGCCGGTGCGCGCGAAGTGCCGATCATGGTGTTTGTCGGCAATCGCCATTGCATCCAGATTCACTCCGGTCCGGTGCGCAACCTGCGTTGGATGGATACCTGGTTCAACGTGCTCGACCCCGAGTTCAATCTGCATCTGCAGACCACTGGCGTGACCGAGCTGTGGCGGGTGCGCAAGCCGAGCAGCGATGGCGTGATCACCAGTTGGGAAGCCTTCGATGCCAATGGCGAGTTGGTGGTGCAGCTGTTTGGCGCGCGCAAGCCGGGCGTCCCGGAGCTCGAAGACTGGCGCACCCTGGCCGAAAGCGCGCCAGCGCTGGAGTGCTGAGATGAGCCAGTGGTGGAGTGCGATGGGGCCGCTGGGCTGGCCGCTGGCGCTGTGTTCGCTGCTGGCGCTGGCACTGATTCTGGAGCGCCTTAGCGTATTTCTGCGTTTGCAGCCGCTGAGCACTGCCGCCGGGCGTGCAGCAGTCAGCGCCTGTCGCACCTGTGAGCGAGAGCACTGCAAAGGTCGCGCGCGTGGTTGGCGCTATGGCCTGGCGTTATTGCTCAAACACAGCGCCTTGCCGGCGGTGCAGCGCGAAGAGCTGCTCGGCTGCTGGTTGCTGGAAGAGCGCCAGCGTCTCAACCGACAACTGCGCTTGCTGCAGCTGATCGGCATGCTGGCGCCCATGCTCGGGCTGCTCGGCACAGTGCTGGGCATGCTTGAGATGTTTGCCAATATCGCCGGGCAGAACAGCCCGGTCACCCCTGCGCTGCTCGCCGATGGATTGTGGCAGGCGCTGTACACCACGGTGTGGGGCTTGCTGATCGCCATTCCGGCACTGGCGGCAGGGCAGGGCTTTGCCTTGTGGGCCGAGCGTTATCTGGAAGGGGTGCAGGCGTTGCTCAATCGCTGCCAGCTGGCTCTGGATGGCCTGGAATTGGAGCTGCCGGGTAATCAGCCGGCCGCGCAGTGGGTGTTGCCGTGATCCGTCTGCCGGCCGCCAACAGCTCTCAAGGCAATCTGTTGCCCGATCTGACACCACTGCTCGATGTGATTTTTATCGTGCTGGTGTTCTTTCTGCTGACCGCGCAAACGCCACTGCTGGAGCTGCCCTTGCAGTTGCCGCAGAGCCGCGAGGCGTTGCCCACGGCGAGCGCAGGCAGTGGCGAACGCATGCAAATACAACTCTCCGCTGACGGGGCTTGGCGCTTTAACGGCGCGCAGCAGGCGGATTTCAACACGCTGCGCACTGAGCTGAGCGAAGCCTTTGCCGCCGACAACACTGCAGGTCTGGACCTGGCGCTGGATCGTCAGGCACCGCTGTCGGCATTTCTCGACCTGATGGCACTGCTGCAACAGCAGGGCATTCAGGACAGTCGCATTCTTCTAGAGGCCAATCATGAAACGCCTTAATTCTTTGTTCGCCCTCTGCGCGAGCCTGTTGTCCTGTGCCTCGCTGATGGCTGCCGAGCCGTTGCCGCAACGCTGGATCAGTTCCGGCGGCTCGCTCAGTGAGTGGGTGGTGGCGCTGGGTGGCGAAAGCCGTTTAGTTGGGGTGGACAGCACCAGTCAGCATCCAGAGTCGCTGCGCGTTTTGCCGAGCATCGGTTATCAGCGCCAGTTGGCCGCCGAAGGCATGCTGACGCTGCGCCCGGATATGCTGATCGGCAGCGAAGAAATGGGCCCGCCGCCGGTGCTGGCGCAGTTGCGCGGCGCCGGTGTGCGGGTGGAAATGCTCTCGTCCAAGGCGGATCTGACCAGCCTGCAAGCCAGCCTGCAACGCATCGGTACGCTGCTGGGTGAGCCGCAACGCGCCGATCAGGCCTTTGCGGCCTATCAACAGCGCTTGCAGCAGCAGGCCGACTGGCTGGTGACTGCACAGCGTCAGCAGGCGGCTCCGGGGGTGTTGCTGTTGCTCGGGCATGCTGGTGGTAGCCCGATGGCGGGCGGCAAGGACACCTCGGCCGATTGGCTGATTGAACGTGCCGGTGGGCGCAATCTGGCCAGCCATAGCGGTTACAAGGCGCTGTCCACCGAAGCCCTGCTGGCGCTTGATCCAGAGGTGGTGATCATTGCTGATCGCAGTCTTTCTGGTGATGCCGCGCGTGAGGCGCTGCTGCAGCAGAACCCGGCGCTGGCGGCGACCCAGGCGGCGCGTAACCAGCGTTTGCTGATGCTCGACCCGACGCTTCTGGTCGGCGGTCTCGGTCCGCGTTTGCCGGATGGGCTGGCGGCCTTGTCCGCAGCCTTTTATCCTGCCAGCCAACCTCTGGTCGCCGAAGCTAAGCCCACGCCATGAATCCTGTTATTCGACCGCGCTCACTGTTTATCGCACTGGGCCTGTTGCTGGCGCTTGCGCTCTGGTTATCCCTGGCGCTGGGGCCGGTCAGCCTGCCGCTGCTGGACACCCTCAAGGCGGCGCTGCGCCTGCTGGGTCTGGCGCAAGCGGGTGATGACCTGGCTCAGGCCGAATTGATCCTCGGGCAGATTCGCCTGCCGCGCACCTTGCTCGGCCTGCTGGTCGGTGCAGTGCTGGCGCTGTGCGGGGTGGCGATGCAAGGGCTGTTTCGTAACCCGCTGGCTGACCCGGGCCTGATCGGCGTATCCAGCGGCGCGGCCCTCGGCGCGTCGATTGCGATTGTCGGCGGCGCGGCCCTTGGCGGCTTGCCGGAAGCCTTTGCACCTTATCTATTGTCGTTGTTCGCCTTTATCGGCGGCCTTGGGGTGACGGCGCTGGTCTATCGCCTGGGCCGGCGTGACGGTGAAACCAATGTGGCGACCATGCTGCTGGCCGGCATTGCGCTGACCGCATTGGCCGGTGCGGCAATCGGTCTGTTTACCTACCTGGCCGATGACGCCACCTTGCGTACTCTGACGTTCTGGAACCTGGGCAGCCTGAATGGCGCCAGTTACAGCCGCTTGTGGCCGCTGCTGCTGGTGACGGCGGCGGTGGCGCTGTGGTTGCCGCGCAGGGCCAAGGCGCTGAATGCCTTGCTGTTGGGCGAGTCCGAGGCGCGCCATCTGGGTTTTGCCGTGGAGCGGGTCAAGGCCGAGCTGGTGTTTTGCACCGCACTTGGCGTAGGTGCAGCGGTGGCGGCGGCGGGGATGATCGGCTTTATCGGCCTGGTGGTGCCGCATCTGGTGCGCCTGCTGGTGGGGCCGGATCACCGCGTGCTGTTGCCGGCCTCGGCTCTGGCGGGTGCCAGCCTGTTACTGCTGGCGGATTTGGCCGCGCGGCTGGTGCTGGCGCCGGCGGAATTGCCGATTGGTATTGTCACGGCGCTGATTGGCGCGCCGTTCTTCCTTTATCTGCTGCTGCGGGGGCGTACCTGATGCTGCGCGCGGAAAATCTGGCGGTACAGCGCGGCCCGTGCACGGTGTTGGCGGATATCAACTTGGAACTGCGTCCGGGCGAAGTGCTCGGCGTGCTTGGGCCCAATGGTGCCGGCAAGAGCACCTTGCTCGGCGCCTTGTGTGGCGAGCTGCAGCCGAGCCACGGCGATGTCTGGCTGGATCAACGGCGCTTGCAGGACTGGCCCGGTAGCGAGCGTGCGCAACGCTTGGCGGTATTGCCGCAGACCTCGACGCTGAACTTCGCCTTTCGCGTTGAAGAAGTGGTTGGCATGGGCCGTTTACCCCACGCCAGCGGCCGGCTGCGCGATGCACAGATCATCAAGCAGGCGCTGGAGGCGGCCGATGCGTTGCACCTGGCCGGGCGCAGTTACCTGGCGTTATCCGGCGGCGAGCGCCAACGTGTGCACCTGGCGCGGGTACTGGCGCAGCTCTGGCCGGGCGGTGAAGGGCAGATGCTGCTGCTCGATGAGCCCACGTCGATGCTCGATCCACTGCATCAGCACACCACCCTGCAGGCCACTCGCGCTTTCGTCGAACAGGGCGCAGCGGTGCTGGTGATTCTTCACGATCTCAATCTGGCCGCGCGTTACTGCGATCGCTTGTTGCTGCTCAATGGCGGTCGACCCCATGCACTCGGTAGTCCAGAGGAAGTATTGCGCGCCGAGCCGCTACAGGCCGTGTTCGGTCTCGAAGTGCTGGTGCAACAGCATCCAGAACGGGGTCATCCTTTAATTGTTGCTCGTTAAGGTTTTGTTTATGCGTATTGCGTTATTGATGGCTGCCGCGCTGTTGAGTGCCTGTCAGGCCTCGTTACCGGCTTTACCCGCTTGGCAAAGCCCGGAAGGTTTACAGCATCCTGAGCTGGGGCAGATTGTCGAGTTGCGCACCGGCGCGCTGCTGACGCCTGAGCAACTGCTGGAGCGTGTGGCTGCTGCGCCCAAGGTGCTGGTGGGCGAGCGGCACGACAATCCCGATCACCACGCGCTGCAGCTCTGGCTGTTGCGGGCACTGGCAGCGCAGCGGCCGCAGGGCAGTCTGTTGCTGGAAATGCTGACGCCGGATCAGCAGGCCAGGGTCGAACAGGTGCGCGCTTCTATCGCGGCAGGGCAGGCGCCGCAGGACATGCTCGGTGCTTTGAACTGGCAGCCGGGTTGGGCTTGGTCGCTGTACGGGCCGTTGGTGCAGCATGCCCTGCGTCAGCCTTATCCGTTGCTGGCAGCCAACCTTGAGCGCCGCGAAATCATGCAAATTTACGCTCAGGTGCCGCAGCTGCAAGGCCAGGCGTCTACAGCGCAGCCAGTGCGTGAGGCGCTGTTTGAACAGATTCGCCAGTCGCACTGCAACCTGCTGCCGGAAAGTCAGTTGCCCGCCATGCTAGCCGTGCAGCAACAGCGTGACCGGCGTATGGCCGAAGCCCTGCTGGCTGCGCCGGCGCCAAGTCTGCTGTTTGCTGGCGCCTTCCATGTGCGCCGTGAGCTGGGTGTGCCGCTGCATCTGCAGGATTTAGGGGCAGCTGAAGGTGTGCAGGTGCTGATTTTGGCAGAGGTCGGCAGCCAGGTTGCCGCTGAGTCAGCCGATTACGTCTGGTTCACCCCGTCGCAACCCGAGCAGGACCACTGCGCAAAACTGCGACCCTAGCCCGATTTGCCTGCGGCTGAGCAGGTAGTCTGCGGTTTTTACCGGAGACTGTTGATGCCAGCCGCTGCCCACTCCCTGCTTACCCGCTATTTCAACGCCCTCAACGAGCGCGACAGCCGCGCCTGCCTGGCCCTGCTCAGCGACGATGTGTTGCTGGACATCAACCAGGGCCCGCGCGAGCAGGGCATACAAGCCTTTGCCGACTACCTGGAGCGCACCCAGCGCTGCTACCGCGAAAGCATCGATAACCTGCAGATCCTCACCGAGCCGAGCGGGCAGCGCGCCGCTTGTGAATTCACCCTGAGCGGCGAATACCTGAGCACTGATGATGGTCTGCCGGACGCCTGTGGCCAGAGCTATCAGCTGACGGCCGCAAGTTTCTTCGAGATTCGCGACGGCAAGATCTGCCGCGTAAGCCAGCATTTCAATCTGCCGGAATGGTTGGCGCAGGTCGATTTCTAAAGGTTGCTAGGCGTGCTTTTTGACAGGCAAAAAAAGACCCGGCAAGAGCCGGGTCAATAACCGTGATTAGCCTGATGAGGAGATAATCTGAAGAGGCCGACTGAAGGTCTCTTAAGCTTATCGGCTGATCTCGCGACCAGTTGCGGTAATAATAACAATTCTCATTTTCAAGTCAACACCCTTAAGTAAACTTTTTTATTTGCCTGCCAACGACCTGCTCGGCCCATAAACAAACAACCCGACACGAGGTCGGGTTGTTTAGGCTGCAAGCCGGTATCAGGACACTTCGGCTGGCAGGCGCAGCTGGGTGACTTCTTTGTTCAGTAGGTCGATGCGTTTGGCCATGCTCTCGATCAGGCTGTGGGCAATGCGCGGGTTGCTCTGCATCAGGCTGAGGAACTGCTCTTTCGGGATCACCATCACGGTGCAGGGCTCGCTGGCCAATACGGTGGCGCTGCGCTTCTCGCGAGTGAACACCGCCATGGCGCCGAAGATTTCATCCTTCTGCACGTCACCGACTTTGTGCCCGTCGACGTAAGCCTCGGCATGACCTTCGATGATGATAAATACGTTGTCGGCAACATCGCCCTGATGGATCAGCTCTTCACCCGCAGCAAAATGCTGGAAGCCGGTGGAGGGGCGAATTTCTGGCTGTTTCAACCGCGCCAGGGCATCGGAAAGCAGGGCGGTATGGCCGATCAGGTACTGGATAAACAGTTCCTGGCGCTGTTCGCTGGCATAGATGTGCTTGAACACTTCGCTGCGCGAGTAAGGAATCAGGCTCAGCTGTTCTTCGCTGCTGTAGCGGCAGCTGGGCATGTCCAGGCCCTGGCGCAGGCCAACCAGGTCGCCTTCCTGCAGGTAAAACAGCGGACGTTCATCGACTACGGCATGCAGCAGGCCATTTTCAATGATGAATAGCTGATTGCCTGGCAGCATCTTGCCCAGATCATCTGCACGCTCAAGCTGTAGTGGCGATCCAGCAGGTGCAAGCCCATCGAGCAATTGAGTGGGGATGCTTTGTAGTCGGTTGATCAGCTGATCGGCGTAAGCCGGTTGCTCCCCGAGTAAATACATGAGCGAATTTCCTTGAACTGGCTGGGCATACTTAACCGCACGAACGTCCCTAAAACAATAGTTGCCAGCGCGCTTCAGGTAAATCAAAAGCCTGAGAGGTTGTGAGCTAGCTCTTGTTGTTGGGGGAACTTTCATCGAGCTGGCCATTCAATTCGGCCTTATGCCCGGGTGGCAGTTCGTTCCAGTGCACGTCCAGCAGCGCGCCTTCAATCGCATACAACAGCACCTTGGATGCCCTGAAGCCCCGCGCGCGTACCGCTCGATAGGCACTGACCGCGCCCAGTCGACGCAGGTCATTGGCGCTGTGAATGCCAACCGCGTGGAGCCACTGGGCCGAGGTTTTGCCTAGGTTCTTCAGGTGTTGCAGTTCATCGTTCATCAAGCCTCCTTGCGCTGCTGGGCAGTCGTGCGGATGGAGTCAGTTTGGCGTGCCTGCCAGAAAGTGTAGCGGCCAGCGGATAAAACGTGGCTGTTTGGCATCACCCCATGCCTGGCGCAGTTTTGGCTGCAGTTGCAGCAGAGGATAGGCACCGTTTTGCTGTTCGTAGCGTTGCGCCGCTGACCAAGTGCGCAGGTAACCCAACAGCTGCTCCAGGGTCCAGCTGGCTTCAATAGCCGAGGCGGGCGGAGTAAGTGCATTCAAGGGGTTGTCGATATCACGGTAGCCGGCATCGACACTGGCACGGCCGGTTGGCCAGTAGCCGCCGAGGGTATTCCAGTAAAAGTCGTCGATCAGTGCGTCCAACTCAGCGTCGATGCGCATCAGGCTGTAACACCAGGCGCAGAACACCCCGCTGGGCTTGAGCAGGCGACGTACTTCGGCAAAGAACGCCGGTGTGGCAAACCAGTGCAGTGCCTGCGCCACCACAATCAGGTCCAGGCTGTGGCTGGGCAGGGGTTGCGCCTGCGCCTCGGCGACGAACAACTGCAGCCCAGCTTGATCCGCGCCAGCCTGCAACTGCTCCAGGCTGGCATCGCAGGCCAGCACCTGCTTGAAGTGCTCAAGTAGCGGATAGCTGGCCTGGCCATTACCGCAGGCAATATCCAGCGCGCGAGTGCGCTCGGGGCATTGCGCGGCTAGCCAGGCAAACAGATTTTGCGGGTAATGCGGACGAAAGCTGGCGTAGGCGTCCGCTTGGGCCCCGAATAGCTGGCTGACGTGGTCGCCGCTCAACGAGTGTTGTAGCGCAGACGGGTGCCGAAGTTCACTGACATTAGAATCTCGTCAGCCGTCAGCTCGACCGGGAAGTAGGCCCCAGAGATCTGCGCGTGTGCCAGGCTGGCGCCTTCGAGTTGGGCATTGCGCAGATCGAGGCCGCGCAGGTCGGTACCGCGAAAGTAGGCGTTGGTGAAGTTGATGCCTTGGGCATCCAGGGCGCGCAGGTCAATGCCGCGAAAATCACCGTCGCTCAGGTCGACGACTGTGTCTTTGGGCTTTTGCGCATTGAAGGCGGAAATCTGTTCGTTGCGGATCAGGATATACAGCGGACTATCCAGTTGTCGGGGCTGGCTCATGGGGCATCTCCATATGGACTCACCGCCAGTATAGAAGCCGCGGCGCGCTCTGCTCGCGCCGCAACTCTATTGCCCGTTTTGCTTGTTACAGGCCCGTAAGGCGCTGGCGAATGCGCGCGATCAGAGTGTCCAGGCCGGCGCTTTCGTGGGTGTCTACGCGCTTGCTGTGCAGCAGCTCATCGTCGGTCAGCGCTTCGCGGCTGGCTTGCTGGGCGTGCACGACGTCCATGGTGGCGTCGGACGGGTCGCTGCCGGCGGCCTTGCGCTGTTCCAGCCAGCTTGCGATCACCTCGTCCGGTGCACTGCATTCCAGAATCAGAAAGGGCGCGCCGCAGGCTTCGGCAACCTGGCTGGCCGCTTCGCGTTGGGCCTGCTTGAGGTAGGTAGCATCGATGACTACCGGGACGCCGGCGTGTAGCGCGGCGTCGGCCAGCTGGTGCAGGCGCTGGTAAGTGGCGGCGCTGGCGTCCTGGGTGTAGATGCCGGCGCTGAGTTTGCCGAGGTCGGCATCCTTCTGCTCACCGAACAGGCGCTTGCGCTCTACATCCGAGCGCAGGCGAATGGCGCCGAGTGCTTCAACCAGACGCATGGCGACATGGCTTTTGCCCACTGCGGAAACGCCGTTGGTAATGACCAGGAAGTTCGACGGGATGGCGCTGTAGCTTTCTGCCAGGTTGGCGTAGTTGCGGTATTGGCGCAGGGTTACCGCCTTTTGCACTGCATCGGTCTGATGGGCCAGGCTGAACAGCGCGACCTTGGCGCGTACCAGCGCACGATAGGCTTTGTAGAAATTCAGCAGCTCCAGAGCGGCGTAATCACCGGTGTGCTCCAGCCAGCCATTGACGAAGCGCCAGGCGTGGGCCTTGAGACCTCGATCTTCCAGGTCCATAGCGAGGAAAGCGGCGTCCGAGGCGATATCGATCAGGCGGAATGGCTCGTTGAACTCGATGCAATCGAACAGCACCACCTGATCGTCCAGCAGGGTGGCGTTGCCAAGGTGGATGTCGCCGTGGCATTCGCGGATCGAACCATTGGCTGCGCGCTTGGCCAGCAGTGGCTCGAGGCGCGCGTAGTTGGCTTCGGTCCAGGCTTGCAGGGCTTCCAGCTGCTGCAGATCGGCCGCGTCATTGAGCATCGGGCGGATCTGTTCGAAGTTCTGCCGCATGGGCGCGACTATCGCTTCGGGGGCGCACAGCGCATGGTTGGCCGCGACCGCAGGGGTCGAACCGTGGAAGTCGGCAATTTGTTTGGCCAGCGCGTCGATATGCGCTTCGCTCAGTTCGCCGCGCGCCTGCACGTCACTGAGCAGCTGGCTTTGCGGGAACTGGCGCATTTTCAGCGCGTATTCGATCGCTGGACCGCTGCCGCCGAGCTGCGGGGCTTCGACGCTGCCGCTGATCGGCAGTACTTCCAGGTAAAGGCCCTGAGTCAGACGCTGGTTGAGGCGCAGCTCTTCCTTGCAGAAGTGTTCGCGTGCGCTCAGCTCGGTGAAGTCGAGAAAGCCGAAATTCACCGGCTTCTTGAGCTTGTAGGCGAAGGGGCCGGTGAGCACCACCCAGGAAATATGGGTTTCGATGACCTGGAACTGCTCCACAGGATGAGGGTAGAGGGCCGGGTTCTGCAGTGCGGCGATCAGAGCTTGGCTCACGGGCGATCCTTGGCGTTGTACTGAATAAGAGGCGGCCATTATGGCCGCTCAACGCCAGTCTGCAAACCGCTGAGCTGTCCTGCTGGCAAGCGGGCAAAGTGCGTATAATGCCGCGCCATGACTCGTACCCGATCTTCCCGTCCCCGTTCTAAACGCCGTTCTGGCGGTATGCGCCCCTGGTTGGGCTGGGCTATCAAGCTCGGTCTGGTTGGTTTGGTGGTGCTCGCCGTGTTTGCGGTTTATCTCGATGCTGTGGTGCAGGAGAAGTTCTCCGGCAAGCGCTGGACTGTGCCCGCCAAGGTCTATGCCAGGCCGCTGGAGCTATTCGTTGGGCAGAAACTGGCCAAGGATGACTTCCTCAAGGAGCTGGATGCCCTGGGCTATCGCCGCGAAAACGCAGTGGCTGGTCCCGGCGGCGTGTCGGTGGCAGGCAACAATATCGAACTGCATTCACGCGGTTTTCAATTCTATGAAAGCACTGAGCCGTCGCAGCGCGTGCGCGTGCGCTTCTCCGGTGACTATGTAGCGGGCCTGACTCAGGCCGGAGGCGGCAATCTGGCGGTGGCGCGGCTTGAGCCGTTGCTGATTGGTGGCTTGTACCCAGCGCACCAGGAAGATCGCGTGCTGATCAAGCTGGAGCAGGTACCACCGTATCTGGTGGAAACCCTGGTGGCGATTGAGGATCGCGAGTTCTTCAATCACTTCGGCGTGTCGCCCAAGGGCATTGCCCGCGCGGTGTGGATCAACGCCACCGCCGGTCAGTTACGTCAGGGCGGCAGTACTCTGACCCAGCAGTTGGTGAAGAACTTCTACCTGACCAACGAGCGCACCCTGGCCCGTAAGGCAACCGAAGCCATGATGGCGGTGCTGCTGGAGCTGCATTACGAGAAGAAGGACATTCTTGAGGCGTACCTCAATGAGGTCTTCCTGGGCCAGGACGGCCAGCGTGCGGTGCATGGCTTTGGTCTGGCCAGCCAGTATTTCTTCAGTCAGCCGCTGTCCGAGCTGAAGCTCGATCAGGTGGCGCTGCTGGTGGGCATGGTCAAAGGGCCGACGTACTACAACCCGCGACGTAACCCCGAGCGTGCGCTGGAGCGGCGCAATCTGGTGCTCGATGTGCTGGCAGCGCAGGGCGTGGCCAGCACTGAAGAAGTGGAAGCGGCAAAACAGAAACCGTTGGGCATTACCCAGCGCGGGACTTTGGCGGACAGCTCGTTCCCGGCCTTCCTCGATCTGGTCAAGCGCCAGCTGCGTGAGGATTATCAGGAGCAGGACTTGACCGAAGAGGGCCTGCGCATCTTCACCAGCTTTGATCCGATCATGCAGCTCAAGGCCGAAAGCGCCTTGGCCGACACTCTGAAACGCCTGTCCGGGCGCAAGGGGGTTGATCAGGTCGAGGCCGGGATGGTGGTGACCAGTCCGGAAAGTGGCGAGGTGCAGGCCATTATTGGCAGCCGCCAGCCGCGCTTTGCTGGCTTCAATCGGGCGTTGGATGCAGTACGGCCGATTGGCTCGCTGATCAAGCCGGCGATCTATCTGACGGCTCTGGAGCGTCCGAGCCAGTACACCTTGACCAGTCTGCTTGAAGATCAGCCGTTCTCGATCAAGGGTCAGGATGGTCAGGTCTGGAGCCCGCAGAACTACGACCGCAAGGCCCATGGCACGATTTATCTGTATCAGGGTCTGGTCAACTCCTACAACCTGTCGACCGCCAAGCTCGGCCTGGAAATCGGCGTGCCGGAAGTGTTGAAAACGCTGAACCGCTTGGGTGTAGAGCAGGAGTGGCCGGCGTACCCGTCGATGCTACTGGGCGCTGGCGGGCTAAGCCCGATGAGCGTGGCGAATATGTACCAGACCCTGGCCAATGGCGGCTTCAATACGCCATTGCGCGGTATTCGTGCGGTGTTGACGGCTGAGGGTGAACCGCTCAAACGCTACCCGTATCAGATTCAGCAGCGCTTCGACAGCGGCGCCATCTACCTGCTGCAGAACGCCATGCAGCGCACGATGTCTGAAGGGACAGGACGTTCGGTCTACAGCCAACTGCCGCGTTCCCTGGCCTTGGCCGGCAAGACTGGCACCAGTAACGACTCGCGCGACAGCTGGTTTGCCGGCTTCAGTCAGGATGTGCTTGCAGTGGTCTGGTTAGGTCGTGATGACAACGGTCCGACCCCGCTGACCGGTGCGACTGGCGCATTGCAGGTGTGGACGGACTTTATGCGCAAGGCCGACCCGCTGCCGCTGGATATGCCGGTGCCGGATAACGTGGTGCAGGCCTGGGTGGATGCCAGTAGCGGCCAGGGCACTGACCCGAGTTGTCCGAATGCAGTACAGATGCCGTATATTCGCGGCAGCCAACCCGTCGCCGGGCCGGCCTGTGGTATTCAGGCACCGGTCAACGAAGTGATGGATTGGGTACGCGGCTGGTTGGATTAAGTGAAGAGGGCGTGACGTGAATAAGTGGTTGATTCCAGCTGTAACGGCTTCGTTGATGTTGGCTGGTTGCAGCAGTGTGCCGCGCGGCTCGATTCCGGTAGTTGAAGGCGGCACTGCTGTCGCCGGCGCGCAATCGGGTACGCCAGGTGGGTACGGTGCCCCCGCTGCGCAGCCTCAGGCCCTGCCTGAAGACTCCGGCGTGGTCGTGATGGTGCCGGGTGGTGGCGGTAGTTCCGCGCCGATTCAGTCGTTCCCTGCAGGTAATGCCCCCCTGGATACCGGCAGCACTACGCAGCCGTGGAGTGCTACGCCGCCAGCTACAACCCAAGGCGGTTATGTCGCGCCGGCGCCCAGTGGCATTCCAAGCGGTGGTTTGGCCGTGGATGAGCAGCTGGATGGTCCGGTCCTGGCCTTGTTGACTACGGCTCAGCAGCAGCAGGGCGGTGGTGATCTGAATGGCGCCGCCTCCAGCCTGGAGCGCGCTCAGCGTATTGCTCCGCGTGAACCGCAGGTGCTCTATAAACTTGCCGAAGTACGTTTAGCCCAAGGCGATGCGGCGCAGGCCGAGCAGTTTGCCCGGCGTGGTTTGAGCTATGCCAACGGTCGCCCGGCCTTGCAGGCCAGTCTGTGGAACCTGATCGCCCAGGCGCGCGAGCGTCAAGGTGATGCTGCGGGTGCCGCCCAGGCCCGTGAGCAGGCGCGAGTCAGCCTCTGATGGATGCGCGCGTACCTGTGGTGGCGGAGCAGCTGCTGCTGATCGAGCGAGAGCTGCGCGTGCAGGGTTGGTGGGATGCGCAGGCGCCTAGTGCGCAGGCGCTATCCAGTCAGCAGCCGTTCTGTGTCGATACGCTGGCGTTCGAGCAGTGGCTGCAGTGGATATTTCTACCGAGGATGAAGCAGATGCTGGAAGCAGGGGCTGCATTGCCCAGTGTTTCCGGGATTCAGCCGATGGCCGAGCAGGTGTATGGTGGTCAGGCCAAAAAAGCCAGGACGCTGATCAAACTGCTGGGTGAATTCGATCAGCTGATTGTTGGCGCGAGCTGAGTCGCGCCAATCGGCTTATTTGCAGTTTTCGGCAATCGCCTTCTGCGCTTCGCTGATACGGCTTTGGCGCTCTTCTTCGCTTAGGCGGCGCACTTCACCCTCTACTTCCATGCGTATGCGTGGATTGTTTTCCAGCTGCGAAAGATTGGTGCGCACATCTTCGCAGTACTTCTTGCGCTCAACTTCTTTGGCGGCAACCTCCTGCTTGACCTTTTCATCGATGGCCGCCTGCTCAGGGTCGGCGATGCTTTCGAAGGTCGGCGCCGCTTTCTTCTCTTCTGCGACGGCAGGTTTTGGCGGCGGTGTTGCGGTGTTGATGCTGGTGGCGTCTTGGCCTTGTGGTGGCTGTGCGCTGAAGTGCGTCACGCCTTGGGCGTCGACCCACTTGTAAACCTGGCTGGCCATGGCGGTGGCGCTCATGGCGAGCAGCAAGCTGCTGGTGATCATCATGCGGCGCATGCGGTTTCCTTATATTGAGCTGCGGTGCCTGCTGACTACTATAACCAAAATGTTCGAATCGTCATCCTGCGCTGCGTCACAGCAGAAGATTGCAGATTCAATCACGGATTGCTTGACTTGGCAGCGCCGAATCTCAACAATTCCACGCTCGCTGTAGTGGAGTCCGCCGCAAGCAGGCTTTAGCTCAGTAGACATGAGGTGCACACCCGCGCCGACCTGTTACACCCGCAACGCGTTACCTCGCGCTGGGTGGGAAGACCCCGCAACACTTTGGGGCATTCCCAATACTTGCTCAGTTGTAGCTGACGTAGTCGGCGACCACCGTCGCTCATGCTCTGCTGACAGTAAACCTATCTTAGGCCGTCCTTCTTGTTGGGCGGTTTTCTGGCGTTTTAGAGGTGAACAACGTGGAGCTTTTATCCGGCGCTGAAATGGTCGTCCGCTTTTTGCGTGACGAAGGCGTTAAGAACATCTATGGGTACCCGGGCGGTGCTCTTCTACACATCTACGATGCCCTGTTCAAAGAGCCGGAAGTCCAGCACATCCTGGTTCGTCACGAGCAAGCGGCAACCCATATGGCTGACGGTTATGCCCGTGCCACCGGTAAAGCCGGTGTGGTGCTGGTAACGTCCGGCCCTGGCGCAACCAATGCCATTACCGGTATTGCCACCGCCTATATGGACTCCATTCCGATGGTGGTGTTGTCTGGCCAGGTGCCAAGCAACATGGTTGGCACCGATGCCTTCCAGGAAACCGACATGATCGGTATCTCCCGGCCGATCGTGAAGCACAGCTTTATGATCAAGCACGCTTCGGAAATCCCGGAAGTCCTGAAGAAAGCCTTCTATCTGGCGCAATCCGGCCGTCCAGGCCCGGTGGTTGTGGATATCCCGAAGGACATGACCAACCCGGCTGAGAAGTTCGAGTACGTCTATCCGAAGAAGGTCAAGCTGCGCTCCTACAGCCCGGCTCTGCGCGGCCATTCCGGGCAGATCCGCAAGGCGGCCGAATTGCTGCTGACGGCCAAGCGTCCAGTCATCTACTCCGGTGGTGGTGTGATCATGGGCGGTGCTGCAGCGCCGCTGACTGAACTCGCGCAGATGCTCAATCTGCCGGTTACCAACACCCTGATGGGCTTGGGCGGCTATCCAGGCACCGATCGCCAGTTCCTCGGCATGCTCGGTATGCACGGCAGCTACACCGCCAACTTGGCAATGCACCATGCCGATGTGATCCTGGCGGTCGGTGCACGCTTTGATGACCGGGTGATCAACGGCGCGAGCAAGTTCTGCCCGAATGCCAAGATCATTCACGTCGATATCGACCCGGCATCCATCTCCAAGACCATCAAGGCCGATATCCCAATCGTCGGTCCGGTGGATAGCGTGATGACCGAGATGGTCGCGATCCTTAAAGAGATCGGTGAGCAGCTGAACAAGGATGCGCTGGCAAGCTGGTGGAAGCAGATCGAAGAGTGGCGCGGCGGTCGCATCATGTTCCCTTACGACAAGGGCGATGGCAGCATCATCAAGCCGCAGACCGTGATCGAGACGCTGTCCGAAGTCACCGGTGGCGACGCGTTTGTGACTTCCGACGTTGGTCAGCACCAGATGTTTGCTGCCCAGTACTACCGCTTCAACAAGCCGAACCGTTGGATCAACTCCGGCGGCCTGGGCACCATGGGCTTTGGTTTCCCTGCAGCCATGGGTGTCAAGTTGAGCTTCCCGGATGACGAAGTCGCCTGCGTAACCGGTGAAGGCAGCATCCAGATGAACATCCAGGAGCTGTCCACCTGCCTGCAGTACGGTTTGCCGGTGAAGATCGTCAACCTGAACAACGGTGCGCTGGGTATGGTGCGCCAGTGGCAGGACATGAACTACGGTAGCCGTCACTCGCATTCCTATATGGAATCGTTGCCGGACTTCGTCAAGCTGGCCGAGGCCTATGGCCATGTCGGCATGCGCATCACTGATCTGAAGGATCTAAAACCGAAGATGGAGGAAGCCTTCGCGATGAAAGATCGCCTGGTGTTCCTCGATATCCAGGTTGATACCAGTGAGCACGTCTACCCGATGCAGATCAAAGACGGTGCAATGCGCGATATGTGGCTGAGCAAGACGGAGCGTACCTAATCATGCGACACATTATTTCCCTGCTGCTGGAAAACGAGCCCGGCGCATTGTCCCGCGTGGTCGGTCTGTTCTCGCAACGCAACTACAACATCGAAAGCCTGACTGTGGCGCCGACCGAAGACCCGACTCTGTCGCGTCTGACGCTGACCACTGTGGGTCATGATGAAGTGATCGAACAGATCACCAAAAACCTCAACAAGCTGGTTGAGGTGGTCAAGCTGGTCGACTTGTCGGAAAGCGCTCACGTTGAGCGCGAGCTGATGCTGGTTAAGGTCAAGGCCACTGGTGCTCAACGTGCTGAAGTCAAACGTACCACCGACATCTTCCGTGGGCAGATTGTCGATGTGACCAGCAGCGTTTACACCATTCAGCTGGCCGGTACGAGCGACAAGCTGGACAGCTTTATCCAGGCCATCGGCACTGCGTCGATTCTGGAAACCGTGCGCAGTGGCGTTACCGGCATTGCCCGTGGCGACAAGGTGCTGAGCATCTGATTGCGTTGTACTGATAAAACGAAAAGCCCTCATAGAGAGATCCCTGAGGGCTTTTTGCGTTTCTGGGGGTGACTCGCTGCCAGAATTTAGCGTTGGCGATTCCAGAAGGCATTAATCAGCGGATCTTTAAGACGCTTCTCCAGCGCGAACAGGCCAATGTCGTATGCGGTTAACGGTGGCTGAATATCGTAGATGCGGATGCGTGCGGTCAGTGGGCTGTTGTCGAGGACGATTTGCGGAACCACGCCAATGCCAAAGCCCAGGCTCACCATGCTAACGATGGCTTCGTTACCGCTGACCTGCGCGTAAATGCGCGGTTTGATGCTGTGGTTTTTTAACCATCGATCGGTGCGGGTCCTGGCAAGGCCTTCCTCTGAGAGAATCATCGGTACGTCTTTCCAAGTGTCCGTACCGGGGCGCTTCAGTTGTTCCTCGGTTAACAGCTGGGGTGACAGTGGGCCGATAAAGCACAGTGCGGAACGAGCAATGGATTGAAACGCGACGCCAGCGGGCAAGCTGTCGGGGCGGGCGCCGATGGCCAGGTCTTCCAGTCCTTCTTGCACGCGCTCTACGGCTTTGGCCGGGTCGCCGGTGTGCAGCTTCATTTCAATGCGTGGGTAGTCCTGGCGAAAGCTGCTCAAGATGTCATAGAGGAAGCTGTAGCTAGCGGTTACCGAGCAATATAGGGAGAGCTCTCCGTGCAGGATCAACTGGTCCTGCTTAAAGGTCTGGCGGATGGCTTGCCAGCCGTTCATGACCTCACTCGCATACTCGCGGAACTGTTGCCCCTCGCGGGTCAGGCGCACTGAGCGGTTGTCGCGCAGAAACAGTGGCGCGCCCAGTTCGTCCTCGAGTTGCTTGATGCTGCGGCTGAGTGCGGAAGGGCTGACGTGTTGCTCGCGGCTGGTTTTGCCGAAGTGCAGATTGTCGGCCAGAGAGAGAAAGAGCCTGAGTGCGTGACTATCCATAATCGTTTCAAATATCGGCATGTTGTGTTGCAAATATATCATTTTACGCAATAGCGCGGATCACTTAAGGTGTCTTCGTCGCGGTGCATGCACCCCATCCCTTTTCGATTAAAAGAGCCAAGAACATGAAAGTTTATTACGACAAAGACTGTGACCTCTCGATCATCCAGGGCAAGAAAGTTGCCATCATTGGCTACGGTTCCCAAGGCCACGCTCAAGCGTGCAACCTGAAAGATTCCGGCGTTGATGTGACTGTTGGCCTGCGCAAAGGCTCGGCCACTGTTGCCAAGGCTGAAGCCCACGGCCTGAAAGTGACTGATGTTGCTTCCGCTGTTGCTGCTGCCGACCTGGTCATGATCCTGACTCCGGACGAGTTCCAGTCCTCGCTGTACAAGAACGAAATCGAGCCGAACATCAAGAAAGGCGCTACCCTGGCCTTCTCCCACGGCTTCGCCATCCACTACAACCAGGTTGTGCCACGTAGCGATCTCGACGTGATCATGATCGCGCCGAAGGCCCCTGGCCACACCGTGCGTTCCGAGTTCGTCAAAGGCGGCGGTATCCCTGACTTGATCGCGATCTACCAGGATGCTTCCGGCAACGCCAAGAACGTTGCTCTGTCCTACGCCGCTGGCGTGGGTGGCGGCCGTACCGGCATCATCGAAACCACCTTCAAAGACGAAACCGAAACCGACCTGTTCGGCGAGCAAGCCGTTCTGTGTGGCGGTACCGTTGAGCTGGTTAAAGCTGGTTTCGAAACCCTGGTTGAAGCCGGTTACGCGCCGGAAATGGCCTACTTCGAGTGCCTGCACGAACTGAAGC